>OICT01001281.1_pt1 | contig 10034 bp, 3 predicted proteins | sample 1581331 | NCBI WGS metagenome assembly OICT01 (sample SAMEA3882544, study PRJEB24775) | human gut metagenome | biome: human-associated habitat; feature: intestine environment; material: feces | place: Netherlands | collected 2009/2010 | reverse complement strand
CGCCAGAAGCTCGCCTTCTCGTATTTGCCCGGAGTGACGCTCTTGCTGGCGATGTACTGGTTGGCGTAGCCGTCCTCGACCGACCAGTAGTCGTTGGTCGGATTGTCGGGCGTCCAGTAGTTGTGCTTCACGAGAATGTTCTTGGCGTAGAAGGGGTTGTACTTGACCATGCCGCCCGCGCCGTAGAGGTAGACGATCAGGTCCACGGGACCGTAGGTGAACTGGTTGTTGAGACTCCACGTGATGTTGGGCTCGGGCGAGCCGATCACCTGCCGGTCGTCGGCATCGTAGGTGCCGTTGCCGTTGCGGTCGTCGTACTTGGCGTATCCAGGCTGCGCGCCGTACTGCGCGGCGAGGTTGGCCTCGTTGAGCTGCCAGACACCCGTGATGTAGTAGTCGTAGTTGACCTTGATGGGGTAGCCGATGAACCACTTGTTGTCGATGTCGTCCCGGCCGTCACCGTAGATCTCACGGATCTGCGTGCGGATGAAGGCGATGTTGAACGAGGTTTTCCACGCGAACTTCTTGGTGCGGATGTTCGTCGAGGTGAGCGACACCTCGATACCCTCGTTGCGGGTCTTGCCGATGTTCTGATAGATCTTGTCCAGACCGTTGACATCCGAGATGCTGCGCTCAAGCAGCAGGTCGTAGGTGTTGTTGCGGTAGACGTTGAACTCACCCGTGATGCGCGAGTTGAGGAAGGCGAAGTCCAGACCGAGGTTCACGGCGTCGGTCGTCTCCCACGTCAGGTCGGGCGTACCGAGCTTGTCGGGCATGTAGCCCGGCGCGAGGTTGCTGCCGTTGACATAGTCGCTGCTGCCGAGCGTCGAGATCGTCTGGAAGGCCGAGATGGCCTGGTTGCCGTTGCGGCCCCACGAGAAGCGCAGCTTGCCGTTGTTGAGCCAGTCGGAGTCCTTGAACAGGTTCTCGCGGTTGAAGTTCCACGACGCACCCACCGAGGGGAAGTAGCCCCAGCGGTTGTCGGTCGGGAATTTCGACGAGCCGTCGGCGCGGAACGAGAAGGTGAGGTAATACTTGTAGCGGAAGTTGTAGTTCGCGCGCAGGAACATCGACATCATGCGCCAGTCGTAGTAGTTGCTCTGCACCTTCTGGTAGTTGCCCGTGTGGATGCCGGCGATGCCGAGCTCCTCGGAGGTGATCTGCGTGGCCGACACGCCGTCGTAGGTGTAGTTCTGGCCCTGCAGCGAGAGACCCGCCATCAGGTCGACGTTGTGGCTGCGGCCGAAGCGGCGCTTGTAGGTGAGCGTGTTTTCGTTGCTCCAGCTCGTCTGGTCGGTCCAGTAGATCGAGGCGTTGACACCCTTGCCGCTCGGCGAGCCGGGGTAGCCCGTGTAGGTCTCGCTGCCGTTGAACTCCTCGCGGCGGCGCTTGTTGAGCACGTAGCCGCCCGTGGTCTTGAAGGTCAGCTGCGTGGTGATCTTCCACGTCAGCGCGATGTTCGAGTTGAGGTAGTCGACCAGCGTTTTGCGGTACTCGTTCTTGGCCGTCTTCACGGGGTTGAAGCGGTAGTCGTTCGATCCGTCTACGGCTTCGTCGAGCATCGAGTCGAGGATGTCCTGTCCGGGAGGCGTTACGGGACGGTAGCCCCAGACCGAATACATCAGCCAGCCCGACGACGAGGAGGTCGTCTCGGCCGTGGTGGGGTTCACGCCGTTGGTCGCCGTGCGCGAATAGTTGGCGTTGACGTTGAGCGTCAGCTTCTTCGAGATGGGCAGCGTGAAGTTGGCCTTGCCCTGGTAGCGCTGGAAGTTCGAGCGGATGATGATACCGTCCTGGTCGAGTGCCGAGAAGCCGACGTTGTAGCGCAGCCCCTCCTTGTTTCCGCCCGAGAGCGAGACGTTGTAGTTCTGCTGGAAGGCCGTGCGGTAGAGCTGGTCCTGCCAGTCGATGGCCTTGATGTTGCGGTAGTCGTCGAGCGTGAGGTTGCGGTCCAGCTCCTCGCTGTAGCTGTAGTAGCTGCTCTCCATGGTCGAGGCGGCGATGAGCTCCTCCTGCAGCCGCACGAACTCGTAGGAGTCCATCAGATCGACCTTGTTGGCGATGTGGCTCATCGAGAACGAGGCGCTGAAGTTCACCGTGGGTTTGCCCTCGTGGCCGCGCTTGGTGTTGATGACGATGACGCCGTTGGCGCCGCGGGCGCCGTAGATGGCCGTGGCCGAGGCGTCTTTCAGCACGTCGATCGACTCGATGTCGGCGGGGTTGATCGACGCCGCGAACGAGCCTTCGGAGGGGAATCCGTCGATGATGTAGAGCGGGGCGTTGCTCTGCGTGAGGGAGTTGTTGCCGCGGATGGTGATCGTGGCCTCGGAGCCGAGCGAACCGTCGCCCGTCGTGACGACGACGCCCGCGATGCGGCCGCTCAACGCCTGGTCGAAGTTCGTGACGTTGGCCTTCATCATCGTCCCCAGGTCGGCCTTGGCGACCGAACCGGTCAGGTCGCGCCGCGTCGTGGTGCCGTAACCGATGTTGACAATCTCGACGGCACCGAGCTGCGTGGCCTCCTCGGTCATCTTGACGTTGATGGCCGTGCGTTTGCCGACGGGCTGCTCGACGGTCGTGTAGCCGAGGTAGGAGAAGATCAGCGTCTGGTTTTCGCCGACCTTGATCGTGTAGTTGCCGTCGGTTCCCGTGGTCGTACCGGTCGTCGTTCCCTTGACCACGACATTCACGCCGATCAGCGGCACGTCGTTCGTGTCGACCACGCGCCCGACGACGGTGTTCTGCGCGAAGAGCCCTTCGGGCAGCCATAGCGCGAGCGTCAGCAGCGCTGCCGCGGTCATTCGTTTCAGTGCTTTTTTCATAACAAATCAGAGTAGGTTGGTGGGGTAGAAAGGGTTTATTTCTTTATGAGGTGAAATTCTACGGGCTGTCCGTGGCGGCAGGTGACCTTCAGCAGCGTGCCCGCGTCGGAGGGCGCACACTCCACGGCGGGGTTTTCGGCCGTGAGCTCCCACGCCCCGTCGAGACGCACCTCCTTGAGCAGGGGCTGGCTCTCCTGGCGGGTCGTGTAGCCCTTTTCGGTGATGCCGAGGTCGGGCGTGCAGACGCTCATGACCACCGTGCCGTCCTCCGCCGTGCGCTCCATGACGATCGTCTCGGCCGTCACGCCGCGCACGAGGCCGTCGCCCGCATACTCCTCGAAGCAGACGTAGCCGGTGATGCCCGTCGGAAGGTCCTTGACGACGTGCGCCGTGTTGTCGCGCCGGATGACCTGGTATTCGTCCTTCTTGAGCAGGCGGTTGATCTCCTTGTTCGAGGGCTGGACGTAGACGACGTATTCGTATCCGGCCTGCTTCGGGGCCCGTCCGTGGTCGATGTAGGCCGTGGCGAAGTTGCCCTTCTTCAGCTGGCGGGTCTTGTCGTTCGGGGCGCTCTGCTCCTGCTTGAGGACGTGGAGCGTGCCGGCGGCGTTGCGCACGACGTAGAAGTTGCCCTTCGTGTCGGCCAGCGCGATGCGGTCACCGTCGGGGGTGACGTGGAGCGGGAAGTCGGTGTAGAACTCGCCGCCAACCTCCATCTGCTCGCCCGGATCGGTGAGCTGCAGCTGGAAGAGCGTCGTCTCGGTGGGGTAGGTCGTGTTGTCGTTGTCGATGCCGCTGCCGAGGAAGACCAGGCGGTTGTCGAAGCAGAAGACCGACTTGCGGGCCGTGGCGCCGGGCGTGAAGTTCTTGTAGTCGCGCTCGACGAACTGGAAGGCCAGAATGCCGTTGCGGCCTTCGAGCGACGAGGCGCCCGAGAAGCGCTCGGGGTTGCGCTCCATGAGCGTGCCGGGGCGCGGGCTGTCGAGCAGCTCCCACGGCAGGTGGATCGTTGTGGCGCCCGGCATGCGGTTCCAGTCCCAGCCCTCCTGCACGAAGCCGCTTTCGGCGGCCGACACGGGCGATCCCGACCCGATGATCGGGGCGGTGCCGTAGCTCTGGTAGCGGCCGTAGCGGTTGTCGCGCGTGTAGATCTCCGAGCACCAGACGTCGGAGTTGTAGGCCTTGAGCGTCACCATCCAGTCGCCGCGGCGGTGGATGCCCAGCGCTCCGTAGTTGTAGACGAAGAAGCCCGACGGCGTGGCGCCTTCGGAGACGCCCTCCTTCTTGAAGCGTGCGTTGAGCTGCTTGTCCGTCCCCTTGAGCCGCAGGTAGGCGCCCGCCAGTTCGGGATCGACCCCCTTGCCGCTGCCCGTCAGGTCACCCAGGGCGGCCAGGTAGCCGAAGGCGTTGACGTCGGGGTCGGGGATGCGGCCGTTCTTGTTCAGGGGGTGGCGTCCGGCGATGCCGATGCCCCAGTCGCGCAGGTTGGTGTAGCGGGCCATGGTCAGCAGGGCCAGCTTGAGCGTGCGGCGCGCCTGCTCCGTGGGGACGAAGTCGGTCCCCTCGACCGCCTTGCAGTAGTAGCCGAGCATGGCGAAGGCGCCCGTCGAGTAGGCCGGGTAGAGCCCGCCGTGGTGGAAGGTCGTGCCGTCGACCTTGATGCCGCCGATGGTGCCGGGCGTGAAGTCGAGGCTGCCCGAGAGCCAGCGCGAGAGTCCCGTCATGGCGCGGTACTGCTCGGCCTCGGTCGGCAGCATCAGGGCGCTGATGAGCTTGGGCATGAGCAGCGTGTGCCACGAGTCGAGCAGCTCGTCGCGGCCGTAGACGTAGGGGTGCCGCGTTTCCGAGAGGCCGCTCCAGTAGGCCAGCGTGCGGACGTACTCGTCGGTCTTGCCGCGGGCGGCGATCTCGTCGCGCATGAGCCACATGGCGTCGTAGATCTTGCGCACGTTGTAGCCGTAGTGGTGGTTCGTGCCGTTGCCGTGTCCGAAGGCGAAGCCCTGGTCGATGGCGTGGTCCATGACCAGGAAGAAGTCGTCGTCGTACTTCTTGTCGCGGTTGATGTAGTTGTTCAGCGCGAAGGCGTTGAGCATGTTCTCGATGTCGTCCAGACGCAGCTCGCCCTTCGGACGGTTGCACTCGTCGTTCGAGAGCAGCGGGGCGCCGATGACGCCGCCGTCGGCCGTGTGGCGGCCGCGCCGAAGGTCTTGAGCGCCCGCGGGATGATCGTGCCGTTGATGTAGTTCGTGCTCGACATGTTGGCCTCGACGATGGCGTCGATGCGCGACTTCACCAGGTCGAGCTGCTGCTTCTGCTCGGGGGTGAGCTCCTGCAGCGGGATGTCGTATTCATACTGCTCCCACTCCCAGAGCCGCGCCCAGTGCCACAGGGCGCGGGTGAGGTGGCAGTTGTTGTCGGGGATCTGCTGGTCGGGGGTGATCTGGTCGTGGAGCTTCGTGCGCGCGAAGGTCAGGCGGTCGAGGAAGAGCTCGCCGCTCGCAACCCCCTCGGGCGTGGAGATCGTCAGGCGCGAGATCTGCTGCGAGGTGTGGTCGCCCGGCATGTCGTTGTACTTGATCCAGCAGGCGCGCCAGCCCGTGAAGTCGAGGTGGAAGTCGAAGTGGTAGGGGATTTCGCCCGTCGGGGTCTCGAAGGCGAAGTGCAGGTCGGCGTCGGCCGCCACGGGGTTGTAGATCCAGAGCATGATGCCGGCACCCTTGACGCGGAACGAGCTGATGAGCTCGCCGAAGTCGTTGTAGCGGAGGGTCGAGGGGGCGGTCCAGCTCCAGTGCAGCGACTGCCGTCCGTCCTTGAAGTGGCGGTCGCTCAATTCGATCGTGCTGTTTTCGCCGCAGACGAAGGCCTTGGGGATTTCGGTCTCGAAGGTGATCTTCGCGTCGATGGCGGCCTGTGCCGTCAGGCTCCCGAACAGGGAGAGGAGTCCCAGCGCGGCACTTGCACCGTATAGCAGTAGTTTGGTCATATCGGGGAAAAATGAAATTTATTCAAAATTAGCCAAAAGAATCTTACCGACAAAATTTATGCGAACGAAATTGATGAAAAAAAAGTCCGAAATGGAAAAAAGTCCGAAAAAATGGCGTAAGTCTCGAAATTATTTTATCTTTGTGGATAAAGTCCCGCGGGACTTGTGACAGAGGGAGTGAGGCCGATGCGCCCGTTCGTTGGCGACGGGGCGATCTGCGTCCGGTGCGGAATCGGATGCGGAGTCGTTTTTTTCTCGGTGCGGCCGCCGTGCGATGGAAACATTAATACTTTAACTATATGGCAGACAGAAACTATTGGAAGAGTGTATGGTCGAAATGTGCGGTCGTCGCCCTGCTGGCCGGCGGCGTCGCGTCGTGTGCGCAGGCCCCGGGCCGCGCGCCGATCATCGACGAGAATGTGGCCGTGGCCGAGCAGCAGATCGCGATGCTGGCCGATTCGAGCGAAACGGGCGGCGTGATCCGCATCCCGTCGACCTACAAGAACGGGCGCATCGACTACGTCCCGACGGACGACTGGGTGAGCGGCTTCTTCGCCGGTACGCTCTGGTACATGTATGAACTGACGGGCGACGAGGCGTGGGCGGCGCGTGCGCAGAAGCATACTGAGATCCTCGATTCGATCCAGTACCTGCAGTGGCACCACGACGTGGGCTTCATGATCTACGACAGCTACGGCAACGGCCTGCGGCTGAAGAACATCCCCGGCTACCGCGAGGTGATCGTCCAGACGGCCAGGTCGCTCGCGACGCGCTTCCGCGAGGTGCCGGGCGTCATCCAGTCGTGGGATGCCGACCGCGGCTGGCAGGGCGAGCGCGGCTGGCAGTGCCCGGTCATCATCGACAACATGATGAACCTCGAGCTGATGTTCAAGGCGTCGGAGTTCTCGGGTGACAGCACCTTCCGCCACATTGCCGTGAGCCACGCCGACCGCACGATGAAGGAGCACTTCCGCGACGACTACAGCTGCTACCACGTCGTGGACTACGACCTCACGGACGGACACGTCCGCGGCCGCTGCACGGCGCAGGGCTACGCCGACGATTCGGCCTGGGCGCGCGGTCAGGCATGGGCCGTTTACGGCTTCACGACCTGCTACCGCTATACGGGCGACAAGCGCTACTTGGACCACGCGGAGAAGGTGGCCGGCTTCATGCTCAACGACGTGAACATGCCCGCCGACCTGGTGCCCTACTGGGACTACGACGCGCCGAACATTCCCGACGAGCCGCGCGACGCCTCGACGGCCGCCGTCCTCGCCTCGGCACTCTACGAAATGTATACCTATACGCAGAACGCCCTCTACCGCGAGAAGGCCGACAAGGTCATCGAGTCGCTCTCGTCGCCCGCCTACCGCGCTCCGGTGGGTGAGAACGGCGGCTTCCTGCTGATGCACTCCGTGGGCAGCATCCCGCACGGCAGCAACATTGACGTGCCGCTGAACTACGCCGACTACTACTTCCTCGAGGCACTGATCCGCAAGGCGCATGTCGACAAGGGCGAACCGCTCTTTTAGCCCTGCGTGCAGCTCCCGAAAACCCCGTTAAACCGTATCTGCAATGCGTAGACTGCTCTTTTTTGTCATAGCGTCGATGTGGCTTGCCGGCGCGTCGGCCCAGCCCGTGCAGGAGGTCGCCGACGACCGGATTCTCTCGTTCGAGGAGTCTGCGGCGCCGATGGAGGCGTCGCCGGGCTCGACATTGAGCCTTTCGGGCGACCACTACAAGCACGGCAGCCGCTCCGTGCGCTGGCAGTGGTCGCAGCCGGGTGCGCAGGTGCGCATCGCCTCTCCGGTGGAGTACCTCGCCGAGAACCCCAATCCGCGCGAAACCTCCGTCTCCTCGTTCGTCTTCTGGGTCTATGCCCCGCAGGCGCTGGAGGGGTCGCTGCGCTTCGAGTTCCGCAAGCAGGGACGCACCTGTGCGTGGTTCGACTACGGACTCGGATTCACTGGCTGGCGCGGCGCCTGGGTCGCCTTCGACCGCGACATGCAGGGAACCCCCGAGGAGGGGATGGACGAGGTGACCGTGACCGTCGAGGGGGCTCCGGCCGGCGAGCTCTTCTTCGACCACTGGATCCTCGCCTCGTTCCAGGACGTGCGGCACCATACGGCCGACTTCCAGGCCCCGTTCATCAACGCCGCGACGACGATGCACTGGCTCGTGCTGCTGCAGTCGTGGCGCAACCCGATGCCCGAGGCTGCGGCGTCGATCGGTGACGACGAGCGCCGCGACATGGCCACCGTCGAGGAGCGCCTGCGCGAGCTGCTGCTCGACGGGCGCAGGCCCCAGCCGCTGGAGACCCTGCGGCGGCAGTTTGCCGCCTACGGCATCACGGAGAATGCCGACGGCACGCTGCACGGCAAACCCGTGTGGTTCGTGCGCTACGCCGAGACCTATATCAACCTCGGACACACGGAGGTTGCCAAACTCTACAACGCGAACCGCCAGACGCTGCGCGGCTGCAACGACTTCCTCTTCCAGCTGGCCGTGGCCTGGAATGCCGCCCCGGAGGGGTCGGCCGAGCGCGGGGAGCTGGAGCGGATGTACGTGCTGCTGACGCGCCACCTGCTCGACCAGGGCTTCGCCGCCGGCAGTGCGCAGGGTACGCTGCACCACCTCGGCTACAGCATGCGCAACTTCTATACGGCGCCGGTCATCATGCGCGACGTGCTGCGCCGCGCCGGCCTGGAGCACGACGTGCAGCAGGCCATGGAGTGGTTCTCGGGTGTGGGCGAGGTGAAACTCCCGCCCGAGGTGCCCGGCATGGACATCGACGCCTTCAACACGTCGCTCATCGGCCGGCTGGCGAGCATCGTGATGCTGCCCGACACGCCCGCGAAGGCGGCCTATCTGGAGGCCTTCTCCCGCTGGGTGGACAACGGCTACAAGCTGACTGAGGGAACGTCGCCCTGCTTCAAGAGCGACGGCACGGTCTTCCACCACCGCCACCACTATCCGGCCTACGCCGTCGACGGACTGAGCGGCGGCGCGGTGAATGCCGTGTGGCTGCTCTCGAAGACGTGTTTCGCCGTAAGCGCCGAGAGCCACGCCGTGCTGAAGCGGGCGCTGCTCGAGATGCGCTTCTACTGCAACCTGCGGTCGTTCCCGCTGGCCCTCTCGGGCCGCCATCCCGACGGCCTCGGCGCGCTGGTGCCGTGGCACTATGCGCGCCTTGCCGTGGCCGGATCGCCCGACGGCAGTCAGCCGATCGACACGGAGCTGGCGGCCGCCTACCTGCGGCTGGCTGCGGGGGAGGATGCCTATACGCGGCGCTTCCGCGCGGCCGGCATCGCGGCCGAACCCTCGCCCGAGGGGACGCACGTCTACGGATACAACGCCTCGCTCTCGCACCGGCGCGGCGACTGGCTCGTGACCGTCGCCGGACACAGCCGCTACGTCTGGTCGGCGGAGATCTACCAGGGGGCCAACCACTACGGGCGCTACCTGACGAACGGCAGCGTGCAGCTGCTCGGCGACGGCGATCCCGTGAGCGCCTTCGGCAGCGGATTCCGGCAGGAGGGGTGGGACTGGTGCCACATCCCCGGCACGACGGCTCTGGCGATTCCGATGGAGCGCATGAAGGCCGACATCCGCAACGTGGACACCTTCTCCGGCTACGAGGAGATGCTCCTTTCGGACGAGACGTTCGTCGGCGGCGTGAGCCTCGGCGGCCGCAACGGACTCTTTGCCATGCGGCTCCATGACCACGACAAGTACAACGGCACGCTCCGGGCGCAGAAGAGCGTCTTCCTCTTCGACAACCGCATCGTCTGCCTCGGCTCGGACATCGAGAACGCGGCCGAGGGGGGCGTGCATACGACGCTCTTCCAGAACTATCTGGAGCACGAGTCCGATCCGGTCGTCGTCGACGGCGCCGAGGTGACCGCCTTCCCCTACGAGGCGGAGCTGACGAACGGGGCCGTGCTGCGCGACAACCTGCGCAACGCTTACTTCGTGCCGAAAGGTAGGGTAGTCGTTTCGAAATCACTTCAGCGTTCGCTCGACGAGGAGACCGACGCCCCGACCGAGAACGATTTTGCCACGGCGTGGATCGACCACGGCGACGGCGAGGTCTCGGGCGGCGACTACGAATACCTGATGGTCGTGCACGCCACGGACGACGAGGCGGCCCGCTATGCCCGCCGCCTGCCCTATGAGGTGGTGCGCTGCGACGCGGCGGCACACATCGTGCGCGACATTCCGACCGG
>OICT01001277.1_pt1 | contig 10084 bp, 9 predicted proteins | sample 1581331 | NCBI WGS metagenome assembly OICT01 (sample SAMEA3882544, study PRJEB24775) | human gut metagenome | biome: human-associated habitat; feature: intestine environment; material: feces | place: Netherlands | collected 2009/2010 | reverse complement strand
TTTGTTTCGTCCAGGCCGGTCAGCGCCACAAAGGCGTCCATATCGGTGATGCGCTCCTCGCTCAGCAGCTCGGCATCCGCACCGTCGCCGTGGATGACCAGCACGCCGGGGAACTTCTCGCTCATCTCCTGACAGCGGGCCGCATCGCTGTCGATGACGGTCACCCGCTTCTGAATGTCCTGCAGCTCCTTGACCAGATAGTAGGTCATCCGGCTTGCACCGACGATCATGACGTTGCTGGCCTTGGCCTTGAACAGGTTCAGCTTGCGGAAGAAGGATTCCAGATCCCGGGCCGAGGCTGTCAGGTAGATCTTGTCCCCGGCCCGCAGCGTAAACATACCCGTGGGGATGATCGTCTCGCTGCCGCGGGCGACGGCGCAGATCAGAATTTTGACCCGGATGTTGCGGTACAGGTCCGACAGCTGCAAGCCCACCAGCGGGTTGTCGTCGGCCAGGCGGTACTCGATCAGCTCAAACCGCTGGCGGCAGAACTGCTCACGCTTGATGGCAGACGGGAAACGCAGCACGCGGGCGATCTCACGCGCCGTGGCTTTTTCCGGGTTGACGAACATCGACAGACCAAGGTCATCGCGCATAAAGCGCAGCTGCTTCTCATACTCCGGGTTGCGGATACGCGCAATCGTGTGCTGCGTGCCCAGCTTTTTGGCGACGAGGCAGGCCAGGATGTTGCTCTCATCACTGGACGTTGTGGCGATCAGCAGGTCTGCGCCGTCCTCAAACGCCTCCTTCTGCACGTCATAGCAGCCGCCGTTGCCGACCAGACCGCGCACGTCATAGATATTGACAATGTCCTCGATCAGGTCAGGGTTTCGGTCGATGACGACAATGTCGTTATTTTCCGCCGTAAGCTGGGCGGTCAGGGCACGGCCAACCTTGCCGAGGCCGACGACCACGATTCTCATACGAACGCTCCATTTCTCTTCAGCCCCTTGCCTCCCTCTGGGAGGGAGGTGGCCCCGCAGGGCCGGAGGGAGAGAGGCGTACCATGGCCCGAAGCGCTCCGGGCCATGGCAAGGCTCTCTCCCCCACCCGCTGCGGCGGGAGCCCCCTCCCAGAGGGGGCCAAGGGAGTATCCACAAGCAAGACTTGTACATTATTAAGCCCATTATAGCAAAGCGGGCAGAAAAAGCAATAGGACACTTTTACGGAACGTCCAGGTTTTTTTTAAAAATCCGCAATTTTGTGCTGTGCAGGGCAAATTTTGCGTTGACAAACGCGGATTTACTTGATATAATTAGATGCTGTGTGAAATCACACGGTTATCCTTGTCTTTTCCGTTAAAAGAGAAGGCCTAATGTCCAAAAGGAGGTGCACAGAATATGGCTAAGTACGAAACCATGATGGTTACCACCGCGAACCTCGACGAAGAGGCTTCCAACGCTCTGATCAACAAGTTCAAGAACCTGATCGCAGCGAATGGTACGATCGATTCTGTTGATGATTGGGGCAAGAAGCGTCTTGCTTACCCCATCAACGATGAGACCGAGGGTGTGTACACGGTGATCAGCTTCACCAGCGAGCCCGATTTCCCGGCTGAGCTGGACCGCGTTTTCAAGATCACTGAGGGCGTTCTTCGCAGCATGACTCTTGCTGTTGAGGAGTAAGGAGTAAACCAATGCTGAATGTTGTTGCAATCATGGGCCGCCTTGCCGCGGCCGGTGCCACGCTGGTGCACGTCACGCACTTCATGGACGAGGCCCTGGCGGCCGCCAACGAGCTGGGCTATCCCGTGCTGCTACGCCCCTCCTACGTCATCGGCGGCCAGAACATGAAGATCGTCCACGACGACGCCGAGGTCACGACGTATATGCAGCGCATCCTCGCGCAGGGCATCGACAACCCCGTGCTCGTGGACAAGTACATGATGGGCACGGAGCTGGAGGTGGACGTCATCTCCGACGGCACCGACGTGCTGATGCCCGGCATCATGGAGCACATCGAGCGCGCCGGCGTGCACAGCGGTGACTCCATCGCCGTATATCCGCCGCGCAGCCTGAGCGAGAGTGTTATCCGTACCATTATCGAATACACCAACAAGATGGCTTTGGGTCTGGAAGTTAAGGGCATGATCAACATTCAGTACATCGTTCGTGACGAGCATGTATATGTAATCGAGGTTAACCCGCGTTCCTCCAGAACTGTACCGTTCCTGAGCAAGATTACCGGCATCTCCATGGTAGACGTTGCTACCAGATGCGCAATGGGCATGAGCCTCAAAGAGCAGGGCCTGCAAGCAGGTTTACGCTTCTTCCCGGACTACTATGCTGTTAAAGCACCTGTATTCAGCTTCAATAAGATGAGCAACGTAGATATCACCCTTGGACCTGAAATGAAATCCACCGGTGAGGTTATGGCCTGCGACTATCAGTACAGCCGTGCGCTGTATAAGGCTTGCATCGCTTCCGGTATCAATGTACCACACGAGGGTGCAATTCTGATTACCGTTGCTGATATGGATAAGCCTGAGGCAGTTGCTATTGCCCGCGGCTTTGAAGAGCTGGGCTACACCGTTATCGCAACCGACGGGACTGCGGAATACCTGCAGAAGTACGGTGTAACTGTTGAAGTTGCTACCAAAGTAAGCGAAGGTCATCCGAACCTGATTGATGATATCAAGAGCGGCCGCATCGGTATGGTTATCAACACCACCAACCACGGTCGTGACGCTGAACGTGACGGCTTCAAAATCCGCCGTTCTACCGTAGAGCATGCAATTGCCTGCCTGACCTCTATGGATACTGCACGCGAGCTGCTGAACGTTATGAGCGCAATGCGTCGTCGCAGCGTTGTACGCGTTACCGCTCTGCAGGACCTGACCTGGGAGGATTGATTATGTCTAAAACTATTGCGAGTGCCAAGGTAATTGGTCAACGAGTTTTAAATAGTACGACAAAATTAATAAATGTTTATGCACCGGAAATCGCTGCGGAGGCTGTCCCTGGACAGTTCGTCAACGTGAAGGTGTGCAAGAATACTGCTCCGCTGCTGCGCCGTCCCTTCGGCGTAGCAGGAGTTAACAAGGCTGAGGGTAGCATCACCATGATCTACCGTATCATTGGTGAAGCAACTCATATTCTGGCTGACGTTTGCAGCGGCGACGAGCTGAGCATCGTCGGTCCGCTAGGACACGGCTTCGATATGAGCGCCAAGAAACCGCTGCTGGTTGGCGGCGGCTTGGGCCTGGCTCCGCTGCTGTTTTTGGCAGAGGGCTTTGGTGAGGGCAATACCGATATCCTGATGGGCGGTCGCAGTGCCGAGGAATTGTTCTGGACCAAGCTTTATGAAAGCCTCAGCAAAAATATTTACCTGACCACCGATGACGGCAGTGTCGGCACTAAGGGTACTGTAATGGCCCTGCTGCCGCAGCTGTTGAAAGAGGGTGGCTATGACTGCGTATACGTTTGCGGTCCTGTACCGATGATGCGCGCAGTTGCCAATGCCTGCATGGAAGCCGGCGTAAAATGTCAGGTATCTTTGGAAAAATACATGGCCTGCGGTCTTGGTGCGTGCCTGTCCTGTGCCTGCGAAGGCATTGGCAAGCGCATCAAGGTCTGCAAGGACGGCCCGGTATTCTGGGCAGAGGAGGTAGGAGAATGGTAAAAGCATTGTATGATGGCCGTCTGGCAGTTGATATTGCCGGACTGAAAATGGCTACTCCTGTTACTACCGGCTCCGGCACCTTTGGCTTTGGCCTGGAATTTACCGATTTTCTCGACCTGGAAAAGGTTGGCGCTGTTACTGTAAAGGGTACATCTCTGGAGCCTGCAGCAGGCAATAAGGGTCAGCGTGCGGTAGAAACCCCGTCCGGTATGCTGAACTGCATCGGTCTGGAAAACCCCGGCAGCGAGTACTTCTTGGAGCACACTCTGCCTGAGCTGAAAAAATATAATGTTCCTGTGATTGTCAACATCTACGGCCATACCCCAGAGGAATACGGCGCTGTTGCCAAAAAGCTGGATGTAGACGGTGTTGATGCAGTAGAAATCAACATCTCCTGTCCGAACGTAAAAGAGGGCGGTATTGTTTTCGGCACTGTGCCGGAAGCAGCTGCTGAGGTTGTACGTGCTGTTAAAGCCAACACCGGCAAAATGGTTATCGCCAAGCTTTCTCCGAACGTAACTGATATTGTGCTGATGGCGAAGGCTGTAGAAGCAGCAGGTGCGGATGCAATTTCCATGATTAACACGCTGCTCGGTACCAAGATTGATATTGAGCGTCAGCGTCCTGTACTCGGCAACGTAACCGGCGGCCTCAGCGGTCCTGCTGTACGTCCGGTAGCAGTGCGCCTGGTTTACCAGGTGGCGCAGGCTGTGCATATCCCCATCATCGGCATGGGCGGCATCATGTGTGCCGAGGATGCAATTGAGTTCATGCTGGCAGGCGCAAGTGCGGTAGCAGTTGGCACCGCAAACTTTTTACAGCCTGATATCGCTGAAACCATTGCTCATGGTATGCTGGCATATCTGGACAGACATAACGCGCAGAATATTTCCGAAATTGTCGGCCTGGCATTACCTGAAGGTAAAAAAAGCATGCCGTTGTTTAACGAAGCTGAATAACGACGATTTATAACGTTATTCTCCGGCGTCTTGGAAAAATATATTTATTAATAGGGAGATTTTCTCATGCAACATGATGATAGATTAATAGTCGCACTCGACTTTCCTACCTTGGAACAGGCTAAGGCTTGCGTTGTCGAATTGGGTGACGCAGTAAGCTACTACAAGGTTGGCATGGAGCTTTATTATGCAGTAGGCAGCGAAATTATCCGCTTCTTGAAGGAACAGGGCAAGCATGTTTTCTTGGACCTCAAGCTGCAGGATATTCCTAACACTGTTGCTCATGCACTTACCGTACTCAGCGATTTGGGTGCAGACATGATGAACGTTCATGCTGTCGGCGGCAAAAAGATGATGGCAGAAGCTGTTAAGGCTGTGCATGAGGCTGCTGAGGCAGCAGGCCGTCCGGCACCGAAGCTGATTGCTGTAACCATTCTTACCAGCATGGATGATGAACAGTTTGCTGATTTGAATTATAAAAATACCATTGCCGAGCAAGTGATCAGCCTGGCTAAGCTGGCGAAGGAAGCAGGCATGGACGGCGTTGTTGCTTCTCCTAAGGAAGCTGCGGCTATCCGTGAGGCTTGTGGCCCCGAGTTCCTGATTGTTACCCCGGGCGTACGTCCTGCGGGCAGCTCTCTGGATGACCAGAAGCGCGTAGCAACACCGGCAGGCGCTCTGCAAAACGGCAGCAGTCACATCGTAGTAGGCAGACCTATTACTAAGGCTGAAGCAAGACAAGCAGCAGCATTGGCAATTGTAGAAGAGATTAAAGGAGTGTAAGCAAATGGCAGTTTTAGAAGAAAAAGATGTTATGAAAATGCTCGAGGAAACCGAAGCAGTTCTCCATGGTCACTTTTTGCTGACCAGCGGTCTGCATAGCCCTATGTATGTTGAAAAATTCAACGTACTGCAGCATCCTAAATATACCGAGCGCCTGTGCCAGGAAATTGCACGTCGTTATGAAAACGACAATGTTGAACTGGTAGTTGGCCCGATGACCGGCGGTATCCTGCTGGCTCACGAGGTTGGCAAGGCTCTGGGCACCCGTGCTATCTTCACCGAGCGTGAAAACGGCAAAATGACTCTGCGTCGTGGCTTCCAAATTCCGGCAGGCACCCGCGTACTGGTTGTTGAAGACATCGTAACCACCGGCGGCAGCGTTAAAGAGGTTATGGAAGTAGTTAAAGAGCATGGCGGCGAGCTCGTAGGCGTTGGCCTGCTGGTTGACCGCAGCGGCGGCAAGGTAGACTTCGGCGTTCGCACCGAAGCTCTGCTGCACCTTAACGTAGAAACCTTTGATCCGGCAACCTGCCCGCTGTGCGCTAAAGGCATACCGTTCACCAAACGTGGCAGAACTGGTAAATGAGACACAGTTTGTCGCAAGCGTAGCGCCGCGAGAAACTGAATGTCGAATTATCCTCGAAGAGGACAAGTAAGACCCGAGTTTTTATGAGCTTCGCGAATAAAAAACTCGTTGGTCGCGCTGTCCTCGCTTGCGACCGAATAGGGAGCAAGAAAGAGGATAAATGAGACACCCGATTTTTTACACACTTCGCGAATAAAAAACTCGTTGGTCACGCTATCCTCGCTTGCGACCGAATAGGGAGCAAGAAAGAGGGTAAGTAAGCCCCGACGAAAAGCTTTGCGAAGTGAGAATTTGTTGGGCGCGCTATCCTCGAAGAGGACAAGTAAGCTAATCTAAATTTCAAAGCACCTGTTTATCAGCAAAATGATAGGCAGGTGCTTTTCCCTTACATCCCAAAGCTTTCCCTTAAAATCACCATATTTTTAAGGAAAAAACTTATAACTTCTTTCCTCTTGACAAAATCTGAAAAATCAGATAATATATATTCGTAAGATTTTTGCACGCCTGCCTGGAGTACGGTCGTCGCAGCGTCATTGAGAACGCCTTATGTATTATTTGAGTAGTACATAGGGCGTTTTTTGTTAAGAAGGGAGCTAAAGTAATGCAAACAACCGAAGTAGGTCAAAACAGCGAAATCAAGCAGGTCATCGGCAGCCTTTGCATGATGAACAACAGGTTTATGAATTTTATGCTAGATGACAACAAAAAAGCAGCGCAGGTTTTCTTGCGCGTTATCCTGGGAGATGATAAAATTAAGGTGAGAAATGTCAGGATACAGAGCTTTATTCAAAACATCTACGGACATTCTTCTCAACTGGATATTTTAGCGCAGGATAGCAAAGGACGTTATTTTAACGTAGAGGTGCAGAGAAGCGATGAAGGCGCACCTGCAAGACGCGCCAGATTTTACAGCAGTATCCTTGATACACACTTCCTGCAGCCTGGTAAGCTCTACGAAGAACTGCCGGATACCTACGTAATTTTTATCACAGAAAACGATGTCTTGCACGATAATTTGCCATTGTATAATATCAGGCGCAGAATCGATGAAAATGCGAAATGCTTTGAAGATGGTTCGCGCATTATCTATGTCAACAGCCAGCGTCGAGATAATACAGCGCTTGGTAAACTGATGCAGGATTTATATTGTACAGAGCCAAAGAATCTGCATTATCATGAATTTGCCGAGCGCATGGAGTTTTTGAAATACAGCAAGGAGGGTGAAGAAAAAATGACTGATGTAATTGAAGAATATGCTGCAAGAAAGGCCGAAGCAGCAGCGAAAGAAGCAGTGAAAGAAGCAGCGAAAAAAGCAGAAGAAAAAGAGCAGGCAAACAGAATAGAGCTTGCTCAAGGCTTACTGGCTGACGGTATGAGTATCGAGTTCACCGTCCGTCACTCTAAGCTTACAGAAGCAGCGGTACGCGAATTGGCTTCCAAGCTGTCTGCGTAAGCTAAAAGGGCATTACCGCAAAAACAAAAATACAGTAAGTACAGGCACCTGCTTATCAGCAAAATGATAGGCAGGTGCTTTTTTTGCTATTTAACATGCTCTTAACATCAGCATAATACTTCCTTAACAATGCTATATTATACTAGCATCATAAACCACGAACACTACTGATAAGGGCAGAACTTATCGGAAATAAATTTTTTCACGATGGTTGAAGGAGGAAATATATTATGAAATTGAAAAAAATCGCATGTTTAGGTCTGGCAGCTATGGTAGCACTCGGTGCTCTGGGCTGCGGCAGTGATAACAAGGCTGCTGATAACAAAGCAGGCAGCAAGGTTACCGGCAGTGTAACCGGCAGCGGTTCTTCCGCACTTCTGCCGCTGGCAAAGGATGCAGCAAGCAAATTTAAAGCTCTGAACCCGGATGTTTCCATCACCCTTAACGGCGGCGGCAGCGGCACCGGTCTGAAACAGGTTGCAGACGGCAGCGTTAACATCGGTAACTCTGACGTACCGGCAGAAAGCAAGCTGAAACCCGAAGTTGCTAAAGGACTTGTAGACCACAAGGTTTGCGTAGTTACCATGGCTCCGATTATCAACAAAGACCTGGCAGCTAAAGTAAAAAGCCTGACCAAGGCTCAGCTGACAGACATCTTCACCGCAAAGGTAACCAACTGGAAACAGGTTGGCGGCCCGGATGAACCTATCGTTCTGATTACCCGTCCTGCTACCAGCGGTACCCGTGCTCTCTTCCAGGAGTTCGCTCTGGGCGGTGCTAAAGAAGCAACCAACAAATCTCTGGAGACTGATGATTCCGGCACTCTGCTGCAAAGCGTAAAGGATAACAAAGGCGCTATCGGTTATGTTGCTCTGTCCTACCTCGTAAATAACAAAGACGTTGCAACTGTAGCAATCGATGGTGTAGAGCCTACTCTGGACAACACCTACAACGGCAAATATCCTGTATGGGGTTATGAGCATATGTATACTAAAGGTGAAGCTGCCGGCGCTGTAAAAGCATTCCTGGACTTCATTCTCTCTGCTGATTATGGCAAGGAAATTGAAAAACAGGGTTATGGTGTTACTGCAAAAATGCAAGTAAATAGATAATACGGACTTCGGATAAGGCGCATCTGCGTCGCGACGGCTCCTGACGCAAAGACCCATGTTGTCGCAAGCGTAGCGAAGCGAGAACATGTTGGTCGTGCTAATACCCGAAGGGTGAGGAGTACCATTTAGTACGCCGTCGTCGCCGCTCTTCGCATCTGACGCACTCTGCTTCGCCTTTGTGTATTAGAGTATTAGAATAGAGGTCTTATATAGCCTTTTGATGATTGAAGCAGACGCACTAAGGTTCATTTTTAGGGCTTAGCATAGGAGCCTTATGCTTCGCTTAAATTCTAATCTAAAAACAATCTTATAGCTTGAGGAGTTATCTTAAATGCAACAGGTAAATACCAGTGCCTATCGGCAAGATACCCTGTGGCGTTATATCATCAGTGGCTGTGGTCTGGCGCTTATTGTTTTGACCATAGCTATTGGTGCTTTTTTATGCTACAAGGGCTTAGGCACATTCACTACATATAATCACAGCATCAGCGAGTTTCTTTTGTCAGCAGATTGGGCGCCAAGTGACAGCGCTGAGGGCGGCGGCAGTGTTGGCGCAGCCATCTTCATCTTCGGTTCGGTTATTACCTGCGCGTTGGCGCTGGCGATTGCTACACCGTTCAGCCTGGCAACCGCAATTTTTATGACGGAGATTTCGCCGGAGCTGGGCAAGCGCTTTGTCCAACCGGCTGTGGAAATTTTTGTCGGCATTCCTTCCGTAGTTTACGGCTGGATCGGCCTGACAATTTTGGTACCGCTGATTAAAAACATTTTTAACCTGCGCTTCGGCTTTTCCGTATTAGCGGCAGGTATTGTACTGGCGATTATGATTTTCCCGACTATCACCAGTCTGGCGGCAGATGCGCTGCGCAGCATTCCCAAAAGCTACCGCGCTGCTTCCTATGGCTTGGGCGCAACGCGTTGGCAGACTATTGCCAAGGTGGTAGTGCCTGCGGCAGTTACCGGTCTGATGACGGCTGTTATCCTGGGCCTGGCGCGTGCCTTCGGCGAAGCACTGGCTGTAGCAATGGTTATCGGCAAGATGCGTGCGTTTCCGACTTCGCTGCTTGCTCCGACCAACAATCTGACGGCGGCGATTGCGGCAGATATGGGCGGTGCAATGGAGGGCAGTGAATACAACATCGCCCTGTGGACAATGGCATTGCTGCTGTTTATCATCTCCCTGGCCTGCATCTTTGCCATCCACTTTTTAACTGCTAAAGGAGGGAAGCAGGCATGAACGACAGTATAGCGCGTGCAAAGTTTATTGATAAGCTGATGACAGGTGTGTTTTATTGCGTAGCAGGCTTCTTTATCCTGCTGCTCGTGGCCTTTGCCCTGTACGTTATCATTAACGGCTTCAAGGATTTCAGCTGGAGCCTGATATCCTTTGAGGGCAGCGGCATCGGTAATTTGTTCTTCAACACTATTTATCTGGTTTTCCTGTCGCTGCTGGTGAGCGTGCCTCTGGGAGTCGCTGCCGGCATCTACATGGCGGAATATGCTAAGCAGGGCAAGTTCACCAAGTTCCTGCGCATGTGTATCGAAACGATGTCCTCGCTGCCGTCTATTG
>OICT01001267.1_pt1 | contig 10159 bp, 4 predicted proteins | sample 1581331 | NCBI WGS metagenome assembly OICT01 (sample SAMEA3882544, study PRJEB24775) | human gut metagenome | biome: human-associated habitat; feature: intestine environment; material: feces | place: Netherlands | collected 2009/2010 | reverse complement strand
GACCGTGGGCTGCCTTGGTCTTCCTCGTATCGCTGAATCTGCGTCCCTCCATCGCGGCGGTCGGTCCGGTGCTCTCGCAAATAGGTACTGGCCTTCATTGGGCCGAGGGAGTGCAGGGCGTGCTGACCGCGATTCCCCTACTCGCCTTCGCTGCGGTCAGCCCGCTGGTCACGTTCCTTGCACGCCGCATCGGCATCGACATGTCGATTCTGCTGGCCCTGCTGTGCATCGCGGCGTGCGACGCCATCCGCTCGTTCGGCGGCGGCGTTGGCATCTGGCTGGGCACGGTGGTGTTCGCTTCCGCCATCGCCGTCGGCAACGTTCTGGTTCCGGTAATCGCAAAACGTGACTACGCCGGCCATGTCGCGATGGCGACCGGCGTCTATTCCGGCTGCATCACCGCCGGCAGCGCCACCGCAGGTTTGCTGTCCGCGCCGCTTGCGCAGATGTGGGGCGGTTGGCGTGCGTCACTCGCCTTCTGGAGTGTGCCTCCGCTGGTTGTCGCCGCGCTGTGGGCGTTGCGTATCCTGCACAATCGCAAAGTCGTTATCGCTTCCGCCGGCGGCACCATCGAAACCAGCGATACTGGCGATATCGATGATATTGGCGATCGCAGCACGACGGCCAACGCACAAAACCCGCATTCTGCACAGCGACCGGCATGTTCCACGCAATCGTCGCATGGCGTGTTCGCCCGCGTGCTGCGCCGTCCGATGACGTGGTACGTGACGGCCTTCATGGGACTGCAATCATCCGCCTTCTACACCATGTCCAACTGGATGCCGTCCATCTCGGCGTCCATCGGCTACGATGCCTCCACCGCCGGCGTGCATCTGTTCATCTTCCAAGGCATCGGCATCCTTTCCGGCTTGGTCATTCCTAAGCTCATGAACGTGCGCGGCAACCAGGTCTGCGCGGCGCTTACCGCCAGCGCTCCCATGCTGATCGCCGGCCTTGGCATGCTGCTGCTGCCGCATCTCATGCCGGTATGGGCGTTCGTCGGCGGCTGCGCGCAAGGCGCGTCCCTGGTGGTGGCGCTCGCATTGATCGCGTTGCGCGGCCGTGACAGCGCCGAAACCGTGGTGCTGTCGGGCGTCGCGCAGTCGTTCGGCTATCTGATCGCGTCGCTCGGCCCGCTTATGTTCGGCGTGCTGGTCCAGGCCACTGGCGGCCACCATGTGCCGCTGATGGTGTTCACGTTCGTCGCTTTCCTGCAGTGCGTCGTCGCGGTCATCGTCGGCAGGCCTTCCAAAATGTGACTTTTCGCGTCTCATGAAATCGAAAGCGTCCGCAGAGGGAAGTACCGTTAGCCGTATGACAAGCCCTAAGACTGACGGTACTATGCATCTGCTCGATCCTGCTCCCTTCGGACGTATCCTTCCGGCCATGGTCACCCCCATGAAGGCTGACGGAGCCGTAGATTTCGAAGCCGCGCAACAGCTGGCGAGGCAGCTCGTGGCGGATGGTGCCGACGGTCTTGTGGTCAACGGCACCACCGGCGAATCTCCGACCACCCACATGGAGGAGAAGGTCGAACTGGTTCAGGCCGTCAAGGAAGTCGTGGACGTGCCGGTCATTTCCGGCGCCGGTTCCAACGACACCGCGCACACCGTGCGCATGGTGGAGCAGACCCAGGAGGCGGGCGCCGACGCGGTGCTCGTGGTCGCCCCGTATTACTCCCGTCCGTCGCAGGAAGGCGTGTTCCGCCACTACAAGGCGGTCAACGATTCCGCGGACAAGCCGATCATCATCTACGATGTGCCGGGCCGTACCGGACTGCACATCCAGCTGGAAACCTACCGTCGTATGGCCGAACTCGACCACGTCAAGGCCGTCAAGGACGCCACCGGCGACATCGCAGGCGCGGTGCGCAAGCGCATGGAGACCGGTCTGACCTGGTATTCGGGCGATGACGGCCTGTTCCTGCCGTTCCTGTCCGTCGGCGCCGTCGGCATCATCTCTGTGATCGCGCACGCGGCCGCCGGTCCGATGCGTGACCTCGCCAACGCGTTCGATCGTGGCGATATCCACGAAGCGCAGCGCATCTCCGTGCAGCTGGCGCCGCTCGTCGAAGCGATGAACGGCAATGGCTTCCAGGCCGTGATGGCCAAAGCCTCGCTGAAGGTGCGTGGAATCCTCGACTCCACCGAAATGCGCCTGCCGAACGTCGGTCCGGGCGAAGCGGAACTCGTGCGCGCGGAAAAGGGCATGCGCGCCGCGGGACTGCTGTGAACCGAATCGCATGATGCGACTGGCCTGTCGCGCATGAACGCCGGCAGGCACCCAAATTCCTCGTTTCCGCATAGGCGGAGACAATTAGTAATAGAAATCCAACTAGGAAATGGCTACAGAAGAAACCACAAAGACAACAACACACAAGCGCGGCAGCAAGGCTGCCAAGCGCACTGAAACCGCAGTCAAGGCATCCAAGACCACCAAGGCCGCGAAGTCCGAGAAGACCGCCATCAAGAAGGCCAAGTCCTCCACCCGCAGCCGTGGCAACGGTGGCTCGCGCAACGGCGGCTCCCGTGGATCCCGTGGCGGCAACGGTTCGAACCGTCGCCCGTCGCATTCCGCGCCGCAATCCACCGCGCCCCAGCAGGACGAAGTGCTGATCGCCCCGCCGAAGTACCGCAAGGGCTCCATGCGTATCGTGCCGCTCGGCGGTCTGGGTGAGATCGGCCGCAACATGAACGTGGTCGAATACAACGGGCATATCCTGCTCATCGACTGCGGCGTGCTCTTCCCGGAAGAGGAGCAGCCGGGCGTGGACCTCATCCTGCCTGACTTCCACTACATCAAGGACCGTCTCGACAAGGTCGAGGCGCTCGTGCTCACCCACGGCCACGAAGACCACATCGGTGGCGTGCCGTACCTGCTCAAGCTCCGCCCGGACATTCCGCTGATCGGTTCCAAGCTCACCCTCGCCTTCGTTGAGGCCAAGTGCAAGGAACACCGCATCAACCCGACGCTCGTCGAGGTCAAGGGACGCGACAAGCTCAAGGTCGGCCCGTTCAACCTGGAATTCGTGAACGTCACGCACTCCATTCCGGACGCGCTCGCCGTGTTCGTGCAGACCCCCGCCGGCTCGCTCATCGACACCGGCGACATCAAGCTCGACCAGCTGCCGCTCGACCACCGCATCACCGATCTGGTGGAATTCGGCAAGCTCGGCGAAAAGGGCGTGGACCTCCTGATGATGGACTCCACCAACGCCGAGGTCCCGGGCTTCGTCAAGCCGGAGACCTCCATCGGTCCGGCGCTCGACCAGGCGTTCGCACAGGCCACGCGCAAGATCATCGTGGCCAGCTTCTCCAGCCACGTGCACCGCGTGCAGCAGGTCGTCGACGCGGCCCACAAGTACGGCCGCAAGGTCGTGTTCGTCGGACGTTCCATGGTCCGCAACATGTCCATCGCAGCAGATCTGGGCTACCTGCGTCTGCCCGAGGACACCGTCATCGACCTGAAGCAGGCCCATGACGTGCAGGACGACAAGCTCGTCTACATGTGCACCGGCTCCCAGGGCGAGCCGATGGCCGCGCTCGGCCGCATCGCCGACGGCAACCACCGCGACATCACCATCAACGAGTTCGACACGGTGATCCTCGCCAGCTCCCTGATCCCAGGTAACGAGCATGGCGTCTACAAGGTCATCAACAAGCTCGTGCAGCTCGGAGCCCGCGTGGTCAACCGAGACAACGCCGCCGTGCACGTCTCCGGCCACTGCAACGAAGGCGAGCTGCTGTACATGTACAACATCGTCAAGCCGAAGTGCGCCATGCCTATCCACGGCGAAAACCGCCACTTGGTGGCCAACGGCATGATCGCCGTCAAGACCGGCGTCGATCCGCAGAACGTCGTGCTGGCCGAAGACGGCGACGTCGTCGACCTGTACCACGGCCAGGCCGCGGTCGTCGGCTCCGTGCCGTGCGGCTACGTCTACGTCGATGGCGATTCCGTCGGCGAACTGACCGACGAAGAACTCGAGAAGCGCCGCATCCTCGGCACCGAAGGCTTCGTGTCCAGCTTCGTGGTCGTCGACACCGAAACCGCGGATGTTATCACCGGCCCGAAGATCTACCTCAACGCGGTCGCGGAAGACGAAAGCGAGTTCGACAAGGTCCGTCACCAGATCGTCGAGCAGCTGCAGGACGCGATGATGCAGGGCACGCGCGACACCTACAAGCTGCAGCAGATCATGCGACGCACGCTCGGCGGCTGGGTGGCACGACAGCTGCACCGCAAGCCGATGATCGTCCCCGTCGTCGCCGACATCGCGCAGGACGTGGACGACGCGATGGGACTGAACGCCGCGAAATAAGCCGTAAATTTACCATAAATTGAATCAAGGCGACGTGATCGGCACAACTGATCGCGCCGCCTTCTGTTACCAGAAAGAAGGAGTGACATGCCAGGAGCAAACCTCACCCGAATCGAAGCGGAAGAACGCAAAAGCATCATCGCCGCGCCAATCCATTACACGGTCAAGCTTGACCTGACCCGCGGAGCCAAGGATTTCGGCTCCGAAACCACCATCACCTTCGACGCGAAGCCGGGGGAGTCAAGCTTCCTTGACCTCATCGCCAACGAAGTCAGCGAAATCACCCTCAACGGTGAAACCCTCGACCCGGCTGAAGCGTACGTGGACAGCCGCATCGAGCTGAAGGGCCTCAAGGAGCACAACGAGGTCACCGTCAAGGCGATGTGCCAGTACTCCAACACCGGCGAAGGCCTGCACCGCAGCGTCGACCCGTCCGACGGCAACGTCTACCTGTACACCCAGTTCGAAGTGCCGGACGCCCGTCGCGTCTACGCCGTGTTCGACCAGCCTGATCTGAAGGCCGTGTTCGACTTCTCCGTGCTCGCCGCCAAATCCTGGATCGTCACGTCCAACATGCCCACCTCCTCCGTGACCGACAACGAAACCGTCACCGAGGAAGGCACGCTCGGCGATCACGCCGCCGAAACCACCAAGCTGTGGGTGTTCGAGCTGACCCCGACCATGAGCTCCTACCTCACCGCCATCTGCGCCGGACCGTACGCCGAATGGCACACCGAATATGCCAATGAGGACGGCCGCACCGTGCCGATGGCCATGTACTGCCGCCAGGCGCTCGCCAAGGCCTTCAGCAAGGACGTCGACTACCTGTTCGACATCACCAAGAAAGGCTTCGCCTTCTACGCCAAGACCTGGGGCGTGCCGTACCCGTACGCCAAGTTCGACCAGATCTACGTGCCGGAGTACAACGCCGGCGCCATGGAGAACATCGGCATGGTCACCATCCGCGACCAGTACGTGTTCGAATCCAAGGTCACCGACGCCTATGCGGAACGCCGTGTGGTCACCGTGCTGCACGAGCTCGCCCACATGTGGTTCGGCGACTACGTGACCATGAAGTGGTGGAACGACCTGTGGCTCAACGAATCCTTCGCCGAGTTCACGTCCACCCTCGCCACCGCCGAAGCCACCGAATGGAAGGACGCCTGGGCAACCTTCAGCTCCGGCGAAAAGAGCTGGGCGTTGAATCAGGACCAGCTGAGCACCACCCACCCGATCGTCGCCCCGATCAACGACCTCAACGACACCTACGTCAACTTCGACGGCATCACCTACGCCAAGGGCGCCTCCGTGCTGAAGCAGCTCGTGTACTACGTGGGCCGTGAGAAGTTCTTCAAGGGCATCAACAACTACCTCAACAAGCACGCCTACTCCAACGCCACCCTCGCCGACCTGCTCGCCGAACTGGAACTCACTTCCGGCCGCGACCTGAAGGCGTGGAGCGCCCAGTGGCTTGAGGAATCCGGCATCAACACCATCGCCACCGAAGTCGAAGAGAACGAGGACGGCACCATCAAGCGTCTCGCCCTGCGCCAGACCGCTCCGGCCGAGCATCCCGTGCTGCGCGCCCACCGTCTCGCCGTCGGCTTCTACAACGAGGATCCGGAAACCGGCAAGATCGTGCGCACCGACCGTTTCGAACTGGACGTCGACGGCGAACTGACGGTCGTCGATGCTGCCGCCGGCAAGGCACGTCCGTCGCTGATCCTGGTGAACGACGACGACTTGACCTACACGAAGCTGCGTTTCGACGACAAGAGCCTCGCATTCGCGACAAGCAACCTGTACCGCTTCGACGACGCGCTCGCCCGTTCCGTGATCTGGCTCGCCCTGTGGGACATGACCCGCGACGGCGAACTGCCGGCACGACAGTTCATCGACACCTCGCTGGCCGCGCTCGCCACCGAACACGAGTCCACCACCTTCCGTTACGCGCTGGCACAGGTCAGCACCACCGCATGGCATTACACCGCTCCGGCAGAGCGTGCCGAGATCGTGAAGCATGTGGCCGCCGAACTGTTCAAGCTGGCGGGTCAGGCCAAGGCCGGCTCCGACGAACAGTTCCAGCTCGTCACCGCCTACCTGGGCTACGGCGAGCCGGGCGACGAGGCGTTCGTCGCCAACGTGAAGGGCCTGCTCGACGGTTCCGTGGCATTCGACGGTCTGGAAATCGACAACAACTTCCGCTGGACCATCATCAACGCGCTGAGCACCGTCAACGCGATCGACCAGGCGGGAATCGACGCCGAACTGGCCAAGCGCGAAACCACCGAGAACCGTGAGTTCGCCTATGGCGCACGCGCCGTGGCCGGTACCGCCGAAGCGAAGGCATGGGCTTGGAACGAGGCCCTGCACAACGACGAGCTGACCAACATGCAGCTTGAGGCTGTGGCCGGTGGCTTCGCAGCCACCCCGCGCGCCGACTTGGCCGAACCGTACGCCGAGAAGTATTTCGAGGTCGCCGACTGGATTTGGGAGCACAAGACCTTCCACATGGCTGAAGCGCTGCTCGAAGGCCTGTATCCGGGCTATGCCGATCCGGCGAAGCTCGTGGAGCTGGGCGACGCCTGGCTCGCCTCCCATAAGGACGCGGACAACGCCTTGCAGCGCATTGTGCGTGGCAACGTCGAGGCTTCTCACCGCACGCTGAAAGTGCGCGACTCCAACGCCGCGCTCTGATAGCAGGGGCGACAGGAACGTTCCCGCTTAAGAGCCGTCATGGCGTCGCACGACTTTGATTTTGGGTGCGATTTTCAAAGTCATGCGACGGGTAATCGGCATTTATGCCCCCTAATCCTCGGTTTCCGCTTGAAAATAAGGATTAGGGGGCATTTTGCGTCGAAGGCTGTCGCACGACTTTGATTTTGGAGGCATTTTTCAAAGTTGTGCGACAAGCGTGTTGGCTTTCATACCCTCTAACTCTTATTTTTCGCTGGTTTTCAACGGAAAATGATAGTTAGGGGGTATTTCTTTATCAAGTGCTGTCGCACGACTTGATTTTCCGCCTTGAAATCAAAGTCGTGCGACACGAAAAGGGCATTGCGCGCCGTGAAATGCTTTGAATTGTGAAGTGTTATGCGATTGCGTCGTCACCTGCTGGTTTCGGCGGCACGGTTGAGTACGATAGGTCACGGAAATATCGTTTGCAGATAGCGAGGATTTGAGACTCATGCCACGTATGTTCGGAACCGACGGCGTTCGAGGATTGGCGAATAGGGATTTGACGGCACAGCTGGCGCTTGATTTGGGTGACGCCGCGGTGCGCGTGCTGGGCGATGACGAGCGGAGCGAATTCGAAAGCCGTCGCCGTGCGCTGGTCGGTCGTGATACACGAGTTTCCGGCGATTTCCTCGCCGCCGCATTGTCCGCTGGCATGTCCGCCGGCGGCTTCGACGTGATCGACGCCGGCATCATCCCGACGCCGGGCGTCGCATACCTGACGTCCGTGCTCAACGTGGAAATGGGTGCGGTGATCTCCGCATCCCACAATCCGATGCCCGACAACGGCATCAAGTTCTTCGCGCGCGGCGGCTTCAAGCTGCCCGACACCAAGGAAGACGAGATCGAAGCGGTGCTCGGCCAGGATTGGGATCGTCCTACTGGCGCCGGTGTAGGTCGTGTCAGCCATGACACCGCCACCGCAACCAACCTGTACATCGACCATCTGGTTTCCGCCATCGCGCCGGTCGGTCCGGACAAGTCGCAGCCGACGCCGCTGAAGGGCCTGAAGATCGTGGCCGATTGCGCGAACGGCGCCACGTCCGTGGTCGCTCCGGAAGCCTTGCGCCGCGCCGGCGCCGACGTGACCGTCATCAACGCGTCGCCGGACGGCTACAACATCAACAAGAACGCCGGCTCCACCCATCCTGAGCAGCTGCAGGCCATGGTCAAGGCCTCCGGCGCCGTCATGGGCGTTGCCTTCGATGGCGATGCCGACCGTTGCCTTGCCGTGGATGAGGATGGCAACATGGTCAACGGCGATCAGATCATGGGCATTCTGGCACGCGCCAAGAAGAACGCGGGCAAGCTCAACCATGACACCCTCGTCGTGACGGTGATGAGCAACCTCGGTCTGAAGTTGGCCCTGCGTTCCATGGGCATCAAGACCGTGCAGACCAACGTGGGCGACCGTTACGTGCTTGAAGAGATGCTGCGAGGCGATTATTCGCTCGGCGGCGAGCAGTCCGGCCACGTGATCAACCGCGAATTCGCCACCACCGGCGACGGCACCCTGACCGCGCTCACCCTGTGCAACGAGGTCGTCAAATCCGGTAAGAGCCTGAAGGAACTGGCCGCCGACTTCCCGCAGCTGCCGCAGACGCTCATCAACGTGCCGAACGTGGACAAGATGGCCGCCAAGACCAACGCCAAGGTGCAGGCCGCGGTGGAACGCGAAGAGAAGCTGCTGGGCGACACCGGCCGCGTGCTGCTGCGTCCGTCCGGCACCGAGCCGCTCGTGCGCGTCATGGCCGAAGCCGAAACCCAGCAGCAGGCAGACGAAGTGTGCGATCGCCTCGCCAAGGTCGTCGCCGACGAACTCACCCTGTAAGAGCCCGCAAGGAGATATGCCCCATGTTCGGACACAACTCGAAAGTGGACCTCGAACTCAACCGCGAGGTCGAAAAGCTCATCAAAACCGGCGGCAAAGAGAAAATCATGCCGATCGTGCAGGCCGGCGAACCGGTATTACGCCAGCAGACCATCGCCTACGACGGCCAGTTGAGCCGCAAAACGCTTGACAAGCTCATCGACACCATGCGCACCACCATGCTGGAAGCGCCGGGCGTGGGCCTCGCAGCCACCCAGATCGGTCTCGGTCTGGCTTTGGCCGTCGTCGAAGACCACGTATGCGAAGGCGACGATGGCGATCCGCGCGAAGCCGCGGAATTCCCCTTCCACGCCATCATCAACCCCAGCTACGAGCCGATCGGCACCGAAACCCGCAGCTTCTACGAAGGCTGCCTGAGCTTCGACGGTTACCAGGCCGTACGCAAGCGTTGGCTTGACATCACCGCCCGTTGGCAGGATGAGGACGGCAACAAGCATGAGGAACATCTGCACGGCTGGCCGGCCCGCATCTTCCAGCATGAAACCGACCATTTGAGCGGTGAACTGTACATCGACCAGGCCGAAATCCGAAGCCTGACCACCAATGAGAACCTTGAGGATTTCTGGTGCGAGGATCCGGTACCGACCGAAGCGGCGGCCGAACTCGGCTTCGAACTGTAACCGAATAGTAGCCTCAAATCGCGCGGATTACGGTCATGGTTTCGCGCGGACGAAAAGCGAAAAGCCGAATGGCTGAATAGCCGGATAGCCGTGTGTCAGAACAAGTGGAAGCGTCTCTCAAGCAAACGCCTGAGAGACGCTTCCCGTATTTTGCGGGCCGCTACGAATCATCGACAGATTGGATTCGCCAGCGAATTCCGCGAATTGAAGGTGGACATCGGCTACGATGTGCAGGTATGAGCGAATCGACGACGAATCAACCCTGGCTTGACGATGCGAAACAGGACATCGGGCAATGGTCGGCATCGATGCCGAAAGACGCCGACGAACAGCCGATCGACTGGCAGTGGATAGCGTCCCTCGACTTACGGCACGGCATCGGCGTCGCCGCGCAGCAGCATATCGATTTGCTGTCGGCGCTTCGTACCGCGTCAGCCGGCAATGTTACGTCAGAATCGTCCTCGACATCGCAGCCGTCTGCCCGACCGTCCGCGCAGCAGCTGCACGACCTGCTGAAAGATGATCTTGCGATTCGCGACCGGCTCGAACCTGTCATCGCGCAGTGCAACAGCACTTTCATGACGGATTTCG
>OICT01001258.1_pt1 | contig 10216 bp, 10 predicted proteins | sample 1581331 | NCBI WGS metagenome assembly OICT01 (sample SAMEA3882544, study PRJEB24775) | human gut metagenome | biome: human-associated habitat; feature: intestine environment; material: feces | place: Netherlands | collected 2009/2010 | reverse complement strand
CGAATTTCTCCAAACAGAAGAAGCGATCGTCGCTATGCTGAAGACGGTATACGACCCGGAAATACCCGTAAACGTATACGATCTTGGGCTTATATATAAGGTAGATATCGATGAGGAAAAAAATGTACGCATCGATATGACCCTCACCGCCCCGAACTGTCCGGCGGCCGATTTCATATTGGAAGATGTCCGTATGAAGGTAGAAGCGGTCGATGGGGTGAACAATGTAGAGGTAAACCTCGTCTTCGAGCCGGAATGGGACAAGGACATGATGACGGAGGAGGCTAAACTGGAATTAGGTTTTCTATGAAAATATATTTCGCCTCAGACGCACATCTGGGAGCCCGTTTCCACAAGGACCCTTTAGCCATCGAGAAGAAACTGGTACGTTGGCTGGATAGCATCAAGGAAGACGCTTCCATTTGGTTTCTGGGAGATCTATTCGACTATTGGTACGAATACAAATACGTCGTGCCGAAAGGCCATGTACGTTTTCTGGGGAAATTGGCCGAGTTAGCGGACAGAGGTATAGAAATACATATCTTTATCGGTAACCATGACATCTGGATGTTCGACTACTTGCCGAAAGAGATAGGCGCCATCATCCATCGGGATACCTTGACAGTCGATTTATTGGGGAAACGTTTCTTCCTCGGGCATGGCGATGAGGTAGATTTCCGGAGTAAGGCATTCCGTCTGATCAGGGCTATTTTCCGGAACAAGTTCTGCCAATGGTTATATGCGGGAATACATCCCCGCTGGACGTTCGGGTTCGCTTTAGGCTGGTCGCTCAACAGCCGGAAGAGCGGACTGGAAAAGCAAGAGGCTAAAAAGTATCAAGGGGAAGACGCAGAATATATGGTTGTTTTCGCCAAGGAATATCTAAAGACGCATCCCGATATAAACTTCTTCATTTTCGGCCATCGCCACATCATGTTGGACTTGATGTTAAGCCGTAACTCCCGTATTCTCATAGCCGGGGATTGGATGCAATTCTTCTCTTATATCGTATGGGATGGCGAGAATCTGTATATGGATCAGTTTCTGGAAGAGACGGACGGACAATCTTATCCCAACACATAAGACAGCGTTGTCTTAACACCTTAGATAGTACTGTCGAAGCACCTTAGACAGCGTTGTATGATGTGCTCATACAACGCTGTCCGGATTCTCCGCTTACTTTACCGGGATATAACCAACCTTCTTCACCGTCGCTTGTCCTTCGGCAGACATCACATAATCGATGAACGGTCGCACCTTTGAGGCATTCTTCGTCTCATAGTAGTAGAACAACGGACGGACAACCGGATAGGTCTTATTCCTCGCGTTCTCCAACGAAGGCTCCACGTAGGATTTTCCGGCATCATACGATACATGGATCGGCTTCACTTCTTTATTCAAATAAGCAAGACCTACATAGCCAATGGCTCCTTTCGTCTGGCTTACGCTTTGTATAATGGCACCTGTAGCCGGCATGCTCAAGATACCGTTCATATAGTTCTTATTTTTCAACACGCTCTCCTTGAAGAACTCGTAGGTTCCGGAAGAAGTCTCGCGGGAATAGGCCACGATCTTCATATCCGCACCACCCACTTCTTTCCAATTCTTAATCTTGCCGGTAAAAATGCCTTCCAATTGCTCCCGGGTCAGATTGGATACCTTGTTGGAAGGATGCACGACAACAGCCAGAGCGTCGTAGGCGATCACCTCCTCTTTCGTTTTCTTTCCGGCTTCTTGCAACTTCATGCGCTCGTCGAATTTCATCTTACGGGAAGCCATCGCTATATCCGTAGTGCCTTCCATCAAAGCGGAGATCCCCACGCCGGAGCCACCACCCGTCACCGTTATCTTAGCGGCTTTGTTCTTATTCATGAAATTCTCGGCTTCAGTCTGGGTAAGAGGCAAACAAGTATCGCTACCCTTTATCTTCTGGGCAAACACATTCGTAGCAAACAAACACGCTGCCATGGCAGCTAATAAAATCGTCTTCTTCATTACTTTGTATTTATCTTTTATTTACGATACAAAATAAATACTTCGGTATTTCAATGGGATGAAACAGATATTACAATCCTATGAATTAAAACTTATATTGAAGACGGACTGTCAATACATTATCCTTCCGGTCGTTCTCGTAGCCCTTCACGAGGTTACTTTTCTCATTGAAGTTAAACTCGTAGTAAGCTTGTAGACGGATATGTTTATTGAAATTATAGATACCGCCAATACCTATCGTGCTTTGAGCCAAGTCGGTTTTTGAGGTGAAGCTATTTTCCGCCCCTACCTCATTTCCACTCACCTTCGTATTCGGATCGTAAACGTCATATTTCAATACGGCGGAGAAAGGAGAGGCGCCTATATCCTGTACCAAATAAAAGAAGTAACCAAGGAAAGGACGCTTGAACAAAGAATTTTCCGGCAAATTCTCCGGTCGGGTACTGTAGTTCGGGCTTTTACTGCTCCCGGCGATACCGGGTTGGGTACCGATTAAACCTTCCGCACGGAGAGTGGTCTTTCCTAAAGATGAAAGAAAACTAAACTGTCCATCCAAACCTAAATACTGGCGCTTCATATAAGTACCCGTCTCTCCCATATCCCTCTTAACGAAATGATTGCCACGCATCTCATACGCCTCGGTAGTCGGGTTGTAGACAAAACCATGGTAATAGGAGAAACCGGCTCCCCATTTTCCCCAGTCGCCTATCGCCTTCTCGGCACCCAGACGCCCGATGAAATCTTTCCGGCTATCCGTCTCCCGGTTAATACTGTTTCCGGCAAACAGACCGGCATCCAATCGCAAGAAACTCAATGGGCTGGTAGTCTTGGTACGTAAGGTAAGCATCGCTCCCAAGTCACGCTCATCCGGGAAGAAATACTGGATAATAGTCGCTCTCTCCGGAGATTCGAGAGAACTCGTGGAATAACAGACCTCATAACCGAAAGGACGGTTGAACACACCATCCATCAACTGGCTACGCTTCGTCCAAGGGTCCTTGATACCGATATACAGATCACGGAAACTTACTCCCTTATCATTCACCTCGATCTGGACAGCACCTGTTCCGATCCCATCATTGTACTCAAACTTCATACGCCCCCGGCGGATACCGATCCGGTTAAACCCTTTATCCAAGTTCTCGTTCTTATCGCCCACTTTCAAGGTAGCGTCCTCCTGTCCATATTGGTATTGTCCTTGGATATAAGCGGAAACCTTGAATTTGCTTAGCTTCTGGACTACCTTATCCAAGGTAGTCACTTCCGTAGCCAAGGAATCGATACGTTTTTCCACCGACTGATCCACCTCCTGCGCTCCCATACTGAATGGAAGCAGCACTAACATGAGCGCTATAACTTTTCCTAATTTCATTCCTAACTATAAAAACTATATTTGCGTCGCAAAGTTACAACGCTCCTGTTTCACACCCGTTTCACATACATTACAATCCTGTTACAGACGTCTTGCCTAATTATTCAGGGACGAATTTACATAAAATAATCGGTTCGTTCCATACATTGCACATGACTAGAATATTTGCGCGATAATTCTGGTCCATTTCGCACATTTATTGGGATATTGTGCTACCTTTGCCTCGATTATTGAAACACTATATTTATTTTTTTAATGAAGACATTAACAATCGGAGACCTAAAGGCTCGTATTCCAATCATCCAAGGTGGAATGGGCGTAGGCATCTCTCTTTCCGGCTTAGCCTCGGCCGTTGCAAATGAAGGTGGGATCGGCGTTATCTCCGCAGCCGGTCTCGGACTTTTATATAAGAAATTGTCACCCAGCAATTATACGGAAGCTGGGAATCTCGGGTTAGCGGAAGAGATCCGCAAGGCCCGGGAAAAAGCGAAAGGTATCATCGGCGTAAACGTAATGGTGGCTCTTTCCGACTTCGCCGAATTGGTGAAAACCAGTATAGCGGAAAAGGTAGACATCATTTTCAGCGGTGCCGGACTGCCTTTGGACTTGCCTTCTTTCCTCAAGAAAGATAGCGTCACCAAGCTGGTTCCCATCGTTTCCAGCGCACGTGCCGTACGCATCATCTGCGAGAAATGGAAGAATAACTATGATTATCTTCCGGATGCGGTGGTACTAGAAGGCCCGAAAGCGGGTGGACATCTGGGATATAAGGAAAACCAGTTGGAAGACCAGCATTTCTCATTGGAAGAATTATTACCTCAAGTCGTAGAGGAAGTCTCTCATTTCGAGCAGAAATACGACAAAAAGATCCCGGTAATTGCGGCAGGAGGCATTTATACGGGTGAAGATATCAAACGCATGATAGACCTTGGAGCATCAGGCGTTCAGTTAGGAACCCGGTTCGTTACCACCACGGAATGCGATGCCTCGGAAGCCTTCAAACAGACCTATATACAGGCAGAGGAGAAGGACATAGAGATCATCAAAAGTCCCGTCGGCATGCCCGGACGAGCCATCCATTGCAGTTTCCTTGAGAAAGTGAAGGCGGGAATCAAGCAACCGAAAGCTTGTCCCTTCAACTGTATCAAGACGTGCGATATATCACGCAGCCCGTATTGTATCGTCACCGCCTTGTACAACGCCTTCAAAGGGAATTTCGAGAATGGATACGCTTTCGCCGGCAGTAACGCTTGGCGAGCGAATAAGATCACTTCGGTACGGGAAACCATTACCGAGTTGATGAATGAATGGAAAGCTAAATTATAAGCACAAAAAAAGCCTCCGGAAACGGGGGCTTTTTTTATATTCGAAGGTAAGTATCTCCATTATTGCTCGGCCAACCAAGCGGCCAGCTCATCCCGGTTCGCGGCGGCATCCTGCATGCCGGCTTGGGCAGCTTGATCGAAATATTGCATAGCGGTCGTATAATCCTTCTTCATCGCATAAGCGACACCTAGGTTATTCCATGCTTCCGGCAAATTAATACCTTGCAAACGACTGATGGCCGGATCGTAAGCACCAGTCTCAATCTCAAGGGCCGCCGTATTTAATTGAGCGATCGGGTCGGTCGGATAAAGACGAACGGCGATATCGAATACCTCCTTGAACTGATCGCTACCTTTATCATAAGAATTGGCTACCAAGAACATCTCATTCAAACTTAAATATTGAGGTTTCGTTTTGATCACTTGCTTGGCCTCGTTCACGTCGAACGGACGTGCGATATAAGCCAAGGTATAATCAATACGTCTTAAAGGAGGATAGTATTTATCCAATAATATCTTATAAGTCCGACCTCCGTTCAAGGCATGTAGTTTAGCCTTGCGCTTGTTTATATCTTGAATATCCAAGATCTCCAGAATCTCCTTCTTATTCGCCAAATCTGATTTCGTAACCTCTTGACGCAATCCGATCCAATCCTCACCCATCCAATTCACTTTCATCAAGGAAGGATCCATCTTCTCCTTATCTTTCATGTAAGCGACAAAAGCCTTGGCACGACTCTCGGACAATCTCATATTATAATCGTAGCCACCTTCCGGGGAAGCGTATCCGGTAACCTTAAATTCGGTAAAGCTTAGATTCTTCCGTTACAATCTTATTCACCTCATTCAGCACGGTAGCGTTATCTTTGAAATCACGTAACAATACGGACTTGCCTACCTCAAAGTTTAAATAAGCGGAATGCGTCTCGCTCCGTTGTTTCACAGGTTCTACCGGAGGAGTAACATAGCTAAGCTCATAAACGGGAGGGGCTAACGGAGGCAATACACGGCTCATCACCCCATAGATGTCATTTGAGACCTCACAAGAAGCGCATCCCGTGGTATTCTCATCCACCATCAAGGTAGCGTTTCGCATCCATCCCGCATAGGGTACGGACAATTCCACCGGAATCAATTCCGGCCCCTTCTTCGTCTGACGGATAATCAAGCTAGGAGTTTGGGGAAATTCATAACTATCGAAACCCAACTCACGGTTCAACGCCTTCATACGTGCCCGCCCGGTAATCACGATCGGGTTAAACTGGTAAGACTGCGATTTATCCACCGATTGCAATACCGGTGTCAGTATGACCATCTCTTGGGATTTCAAACGCAGATTACTCAGATTGGTCGTAAAATTCATCATAAGCTGGCTTCCGTCCTTCCTTGCGCTTACATTCTCGAAACTAACAGTTCCCCGCACACCGTTCTGTGCCTGTAGGCTCACACCTCCGAGGAACAATAAAGCGATACATATACTCAATAAATGTCTCATATCTCTCTAGATCGTTTTTTAGTGGATAAAATAAATGATAGAAAGGGCCGCTTTCGTTACACCCCAATAGTTCGAGTTCTTGGTCTCGATCTTGGAGCCACATTCCCCGCAATTATACTTATCATAATCTATACTCCAACGCTTATTCAGTATCCATTGATGTCCCAACGTAAGTCCGCCACCGTACAAATAACCATCATAACGATGATCCTTCAAATTAGGGAATATGCCAAAGGGTAATTTAATCCCGGCGATATTATACTGTCCGCCCAACGCATGCACGCCAATAAACGTACCGTTGAATTTCTCGCAAGTCCAATAACGCACTTCCGGCATGACAAGCCAATGCTTCAGTTTCTTACCGTCATTGAACTTGAAAGGATTATATCCCGCCGAGACATCCAATGTAACCTTTTTGCTTAAGCCCACCTCGAATCCTAAGTTCGGAGTCGTAGTCGCGTCGTAGAGAAGATTGTTCTTCAACGCGAAATGCTGTGCGCTCATAGATAAGGAAAATAACAATGCTAATCCAAGTAAAAATGCTTTCTTCATTTCTTATAAGCTTAATGATTTGAAGAAGAAACAGGAATAAACGGGTTTTAGTTTTCGATAAGCGTTAATAAGATATGATCATTAAATTTAATTATATTAATAGTAGAGGGAATGCGGAAGGCGCTTTTATCGCTTATCCACATTCCCTTTAACTTACTTATAAATATACGATTACTGTTTAATGTCGCCTAATTCGACCAGCTTATTGACAATCGCATAGATCGTAAGACCGCTGGCACTATGAATTTGAAGTTTCCGAGCGATATTACGGCGGTGGGTGATGACCGTATGCGTAGAAAGAAACAAACGATCCGCTATCTCCCGGTTTGTCATTCCCTTCACGACGCAGACTACGATCTCTTTTTCCCTCGAGCTTAACGATTGTTGCTCGTCATCCCCTTCCGGCTCGTCATCCGGAAGTACCTCGGCGTTCAACCGTTCCAATTTGTGCTTGATCTCATCAGGGCTATCGTATATGTTAATTTGTTCATCATAAGAACGCAATAACACACTGTCTGAGACAGAATATAATAAAGCGATACATTTCATCTCGGCACAGCCGCTTTCCTCCTTCAAATGTTGCAACGTGAAATAGCCGGGCAAAGCCGGATTCACGATCAACACATCCGGTTTGTGCATACGAAGCGAGTCGAAAAGAGATTCCACCGAATGAATCTCCACCATCTGGATACGGAAACCCGGTAACCGTTTCAACAGGTTCTCCAGTCCGCTCCTTATGATAACAGAAGGTTCGGCTATCGCAATCTTTAGATTTGTACTCATCGATTCATGCTTATAATTGTTTTTCCAAAGCCAATATGGCCGGTACAAACAAATAATCCTCCACACGGGTATGTGAAGCCAAGTCTTCCTCCGTGGCAAAAATATCGAACAAGACACTATTCAGCATATTCGTACCCGCTCCCGGATAGTATTTGATCAGGATATTTTTCAACTCCGTGATCTTCATCTCGATCTGATCATGACGCTTACGGAAGATCGTAATATTGTATTTCGGATCTCTCTTTCCTTCCAACAAATTACGGACATAAGGGAAAACAGCACGTTCCTCATAAGACATATGTTTATTTACCTCCTCCGCATACTCATCGAAAAACTTCGTGATCACAAAAGCGACATCCTCCGGGCACCCGGATATAGCGTCTACCAATTTACGACGGATATGTGGCAAGCGGAAGTTCAAGAAGTAATCATGGGCATTATGCAAATAGCGGATCAAGTTCTCGATCGACAGGCATTTGCTGATATTCTCGACAGGCGTATTCACTTCCTCGACCAAGAAATTCACGACCGTCAGGAAAGTACAAGCATCCACCCCATTCTGCCGGCAAACCTCCCCGATATTCTTCTCTCCGAACCCGAGCGCTATACCAAAGCGGCTCATGACTAAAACCATCGGATAGTTCTCGCAGATCAGATCACTCATTTTATCGGTTTCCCGGTACATTCCATTTTTATACATAGGCTTCTTTCTAACTTGTCTTGGTGTTTGAATAGCCAAATATACTCCTTTTTCTTCCATATCTCGTACATTTATTATTATTTCACAAAGGCTTAAAGGACGACTCCGTCGGCACGACCGCTATACACTCAGTCTCTATCAACCATCCGGGACGGCAAACGGGGGCCAAGACTATCAAATGTGGCAAATCCGGGTAATGCGCCTCAAAATACTTCTTAACCACCGCATAATCAGCCATATCTCTCAAATAGGTGATCGCCTGCGTAATATCACGAGTAGTAGCGTCCGCCTCTTTCAGCAACACGCTGATATTTTCCATCATCCGCTCGGTTTGTTTTACGATATCGCCCGGATAGACAATCTCTCCCCGGTTATCGATACTCGCCGTACCCGAGATGAAGACCTGTTTACGATCCCCATACGTAACAGCCGTACCCCGCTCGAAGGTTACCCCATATTCATAAGTAGGATTCAAGTGCGTGGGAGCGTAAAGGAACTGAATCTGCCCCGGCTCCAACCCATCCACCGCATAACTGTCCATCTGTACCAACACCGAAGGATCGGCATGACGTCCCTCGATACCCGTGCTAGCAATATAATGCGTCTTCTCCGTAAGATTCTGCGTGATAAAAACTTCTTTCCGGGCTTTCACCACACCGGCGTAATTCACGTCTACGTTTTGCACAAAGAACCAAGTACGGACACAATGAGAGGCCAACGTACAACGCTGCCCCATCAATTGCATCACATAGTCATTCAATAAAAGCCGGGTCTGGTATTCCGAATTGGCCGCCTTATTGAAGGCACCTCCCCCCCAGAGGTGCCTATAACCGTTATGCGACGCTTCCAGTAAACCGGAATCGTACGTTTGTACCGACATCCCCGTTTGCAAATAGGTCCACATAGCGATCTTTGTTCCATTCAAAGGCGGCTGCTGAACGATAGAGAGCGGGCAAAAGGCGCTCTCGCACTCCCACTCCATCACGCTATCCGTCTGATTAGCTGCGTCACTTAAAAAATAACGGCGGAAAACGGCGGTAGCGTCATTCGATAGCTCTTCCTTCACGACAGTCACATAAACCCGCAAAAGGTTTTGCAATTGCTCCACGAAAGACAAACAAGGGTCCGTGATCGATACCATCACCTGATATTCCGTTGTTCCACCTTTACCCGTGAATGAAGAGATTTGCATTTCTACCGCTTTATCCGTATCTATCCTCCTCGTATAATTCATCATTTTCTTTCTTATCAATTATCCAATGCCCCTCCTAAGATCCAACCTTGGATCAAAGCAAGGACCTCCTGTTTCCCGGAACTATTGAACATATCCTTATGTACCGGATTATTCTCCAATATATCCAGCAAGAAACTATTGTTTATATTACCCGGGGTCACGTAGTTCTTACCCTCTTCCGAAAGGGGCGCCTTTACGTTCACTAAAGATTTATAAGCCACATCGTCCCTAAGATCCAGCTGACCGGCCAATCCCGATCCTCCTCCATGACATGACAAGCAATTCAAGTCGAACACCTGCGCTTGTATACGTTTGAAGCTCGCTAAATCCAATTCGCCGACAGACAAATCAAGCGGTTCGTCCGAATCATCCACCGGAGACGTATAATAGGAGTAAACCAACCGCAATCCCCTACTAATCACAGCGACCTCTATACTCCTCGTATCCGGAGTGACATTATTCAATCGGAGTTTTAGTCTTTTGCCGTCTTCCGCCGGCTTACTGATACGCTGGGTTTGCAAAGGTTTCGACTTATCCTCGCCAAAAGCACATAACGAGAGCATATTCTCCTTCGGCCAAGCTTTCAGGCCAGTGAAAGAAAGTGACACGGTAGCGGTTCGCCCGGAATCAACCGTCTCATCCGGATAAATCTTACCCTCATCACAACCCAGCCCGAATAACAGGAATAAGGCATACATTATATATTGACTATATCGTTTCATACCCAAAGATTAGAACGTGAACTGCAACATAGCCGTAG
>OICT01001254.1_pt1 | contig 10224 bp, 13 predicted proteins | sample 1581331 | NCBI WGS metagenome assembly OICT01 (sample SAMEA3882544, study PRJEB24775) | human gut metagenome | biome: human-associated habitat; feature: intestine environment; material: feces | place: Netherlands | collected 2009/2010 | reverse complement strand
ATCCGTAAGGCAGCAGAGCCGCCAACGGCTGCGCAACAGCGGATGATAGGAGCAGAGGCAAATCGTATAGCAGCTTCAAACGCGGCAACGCCGCGCGCAGGAAGTAGCATCGGCAAGCGTTGCAGCTCTTCGAGCTGCTCGCTTGCAATGCAAACGCCTTTCTTTTGGACGGTCACACCGCCCGTTTTCTTTCCCGGGAAAGAAAATGGGGGAGTGTGGTGCTGCGGCGCACACGCCGCATTTCCCCCGCCGCCTGAGACAGGCGGCGACATCTCCGCACCCTTTGGTGCAGAAAAAGGAGGCACTTTTGATGTCTTTCACCGAACATAACGTAAACGGTCTCATCTACGACACGTCCGATGTCATCACCGCCGCGGGGAGCGGCGCGGTGCACGCGTTCACGACGCGGCACGGCGGCGTGAGCCCTGCGCCCTACGATTCACTCAACTTTGCCGACAACAAGGGCGACACGAGCGAAAACTTACTCGAAAACTACCGCCGTCTCGGCGAGGCCGTAGGCTTTGACGCGAGCCGCGCCGTCGGCTGCCGCCAGATCCACTCTGACCTTGTCCGCATTGCATCGGAAGAGGACGCGGGCAAAATTCTCTGGGATGACCGTCCCTACGACGCCGACGGGCTCATCACGAACGTGCCGAACCTGCCGCTGTTCGCCTACGGGACGGACTGCTGCGTCATCACGCTCTACGACCCGACTTCGCGTTCGATCGGTGCGGTGCACGCCGGCTGGCGCGGTACGGCGAGCGGCATCGCGCTCAAGGCCGCCGTGTCGATGATGAGCTGCTACGGCGCCGATCCCTACACACTGCGCGCCGCCATCAGCCCGAGCATCGGCAAGTGCTGCTTTGAGACCGACAGCGACGTGGCCGACGCCTTTTTCGCCCTGCTCGACCCCGCGATGGACGAGCGCATCGAAAAGCGCGGCGACAAATACCACATCGACCTGAAGGCGATCAACCGCCTGTGGCTACTGCGCGCGGGCATCGACCCCTCGCGCATCGACGTACACCCCGACTGCACGAAGTGCCACCCCGAGCGCTACTGGTCGCACCGCGCGATGGGCGACCGGCGCGGCGGCATGGCGGCGATGATCTGCCTTACGGAGGATGCGCTGTGAAGCGCCGCCTCTCTGCGCTTTTGTGCGCGCTGACGCTCGCGCTTTCGCTTTCGGGCTGCTGGAGCGGCGATGTGAGCGACGACAGCAGCGGCGACTTCTGGGAGGAAACGCCGCCGGTGGAAGCGGACACCTCCTCCACCCTGACGCCGATCACGTCGTTCGCACTGCCGTATTTGCAGGGCGTGACGCTCGACCCCATCACCTGCCCCGACGGCATGCAGCAGACGCTTGGCGCGCTGCTCTACGAGGGGCTTCTCGTGCTGGACGAGTCGTTTGCGCCGCAAAATGTGCTGTGCAGCCGCTATGAGCACAACGACGACTGCACGAGCTACACCTTTTACCTCCGCGACGGCGTCAGCTTTTCCGACGGCAGCATCCTGACGGCAAGCGATGTGCTCGCGACGCTTCGCCGCGCGCAGGAGAGCGAGCGCTACAGCGCGCGCTTTGCCAACGTCGCCTCGATGCGCGCAAGCAACGGCGCGCTCATTGTCAATCTCACGCGCGCGGACAGCACGTTCCCCGCGCTGCTTGACATCCCCATCGTCAAATCCGGTTCGGAGAAGAACACCGTGCCGCTCGGCACGGGGCCGTATCTCTTCGTCACGGACAGCGACGGCGCATGCCTCAAGCAGAACCCCGACTGGCGCAGCGACGGCACGCTGCCGTTCGAGCGTATCGAGCTGCGCGCCGTCAAGGACGCGGACACGGCGTCGTACCTTTTCTCCTCGCGCGAGGTGCATCTGCTCTCGGCTGACCTGACGAGCAGCACGGGCGATCTGCGCAGCGCGGACACGGCGCTCACCGACTACGCGACGGCGAACATGATCTACCTCGGCTTCAACACACAGCGCGCGCCGCTCTCCGATGCATCGCTTCGCAGCGCCCTCGCGGGTGCGATCGACCGCGCGACCATCACGACGGGCTACCTCGCCGGTCACGCCGAGGCGGCGCGCTTCCCGCTCTCGCCGCACTCCAGCCTCTATCCGACGGAGATGGCGTCGACGCTCGCTTCGCCTGACCTCGCCGCTGCGCTCGAAAGCGCGGGCGTGACGGAAAGCCGCCCCCGCACGGTGACGATCCTGGTCAGCGAGAGCGACTCGTTCAAGGTCTCCATCGCCGACTATCTGAGCCGCACGCTCTCGACCGACGTTCTGACGGTCAGCGTGCGCTCACTCCCGTGGAGCGACTATCTGACCGCGCTGCAAAACGGGAATTTTGACCTGTATCTCGGCGAGGTGCGCCTGACGGCGAACTGGGACATTTCGTCCCTCGCGCGCACCGGCGGCGCGCTGAACTACGGCCGCTACGCGGACGAGCAGTGCAACACGCTGCTCGATGCGTTCTCGCTCAACGAGACGGATCAGACCGCCCGCGCGCTGTACCGCTACCTTGCCCAGAGCGCGCCCATCGCGCCCATCGCATTCAAGACCGCGTCGGTCCTGACGCCGAGCGGCCTCATCGACGGACTGAACCCCACCGTCTCCTCCCCGTTCTACGGGATCGAGGGCTGGACGGTGCACTTTGACAAGAGATGAGGGCGTAACAAGCGGGATTTGTAGTTGATAAAGGATATCGTGGTTGCGGCATTGGCGGAGAAATATTGGAAAAGACGATACAGCTTGTTTATCGTGACTTTGGTAAGCGCCCCATTGCCTTAGGGTGTCATAAGGATAATATTCAGGCAGAACACTTTTATTTACGACACGGGTTTAAGAAAATGGATGTTATGGAAGGAAATGACTACCTACTATTATTTAAGATTCACCAATTGATCACGTTCCGTTTGCCGCAGCGCTCCCTCTAACCCTGCGCTTTCCCCCATAACAACAAAAAAACGCTCCTCCGCATTTGGCGGGTGCTCGTAAGAAAGTAATTCACTCAAAATTACACTTACGGCATCTGTCAGACGGGATTGGAAAAAAGCAGGGGAATCATTCTTTTTCAGAATGATTCCCCTGCTTTCATAATACCTTTTTGGATGTATATTGCAATTTTTCTATGTCATATACGCTTACTGATACACACTCAAATAGGTCGGGATTAAAAATTGCAAGGTTATATCCGCCTGGATTAGTTGTGCTGTTGTATTCAATCCCATCATATTCTTGCGCTCCGTTATGTTCGATACTTTTGATAAAATCAACAATGTATTGCGTGGGGACATAGTCCAATGTACTGTCGCTTCTACGCAAAGATTTGCTCATTTCAGAATTTAACTTTTCAAGATATTGCTTGTTTATTGCGTGGTCAAGGTATTCAAGACCATCAACAAACGGGCTAATCTCCGTTATAGCACGAAGATCCACCACCGTAATATCTTGCTTCAATCGAAATGTGCCGACACTTACAAAATCGAACACACCAGCACGCACTTCATGCAAAGTAGTATCAACATCACTTGCCACATAAAGGCAAGTGATTCCTCTTGCGTTAGCCCTACCTTCCGAACTTTTACCAGCAGGGGGTGCTGACATTTCATTTATTGGATATCCGGTTTGTTCAGAAATTCTTGCACGATAAAATAAATCCCCAGTCTTGTAAGTTTTACGAATAAACGAGCAATATTTTTCCAGAATATCAAAATTTATTAGCTTTGAATGATATCGGTTCTTTGTCTTGATTTCAGTTACAAAGGCATCCCAATCATTGTTTTTTAATAAAGCATGACTCTGTAGATATACATTATCATACAACTCTGGAATACCAACAGTTCCATCCAAAATTTCCGGGACATTTACATATAATTCATGACAAACCGACTTTAATATCTCATAAATCTGGATTCTTGGAATCCCTGAAAAAATATTCCATCGTTCTTTCAGATCATCAATCAAAGATCTGGTTTCGGCTTTGGGATAGGTATCTGGAAGCATTGTAGAAGGAGTGTAAATGCTCAACAACTCTTCAAAATAAGGAGTCAATTCGCTTTGTGCGCTTGTATCATATAAGTGTCCCTCTCTGTGATGACACACGGGACATTCTCCTACATTCGATGCCGATACAGAGCAAATAATTGATGCTATTTCCCTGTCATTAAAGCAATGCTCACAAAAAATCATATTGCTACCCCATCCAAATACTTGCTCATCAGTTCAAGATGGTGCATAATTGAATACTTCTTTACGACACCTAATCCAGGGTAGGTCTTGTTGCGGTAAGCTGCTTCAAATTCCCGTATTCCGACAGTATCTAATTTCATGGTTTTATTCCACTCGACCAGTTTTTTAACTGCTTCTGCAAATTTTCTTGCCGGGTCAGAAATATCATCGTTAGAATCAGAAACAAAGTGTGCGATTCGCAAAATATTTTTTCTATCAAAGTATACAATGTGAATTGCTACAGCGTATGGAGCAAATCCCGTTTCGCTATATTCCTCACCAACAACAGAATAATCAGCAAAACCTTTGTATCCATCGTCTGCATAATACAGATGATCAGAAGAAAAGAATTCTGTTTCTATATCTGAGTAATCAATATTGCGTGTTTGCTTAGGAAAATGGTCTTCACACATAACACGATTGGGGCGAATTCTTCTTCTGAAATCACCTTTGTCGGGTATCACATTATATAGGGGAATTCTATCACCAATTACTTCTTCGTAATTGCCCAAATATTCCGGGTTATTGCAAAGTAAAAGCAACGAATCAATGGGAATACCATTTTTTGCTGCATTTTTGATGTGCGCATCCAACTTTGATGTTACATAGAAAGAAGAAATGACATTGGCATCTTTAAGTTGCTCACTGGCTTGCTCCCGAATTTTAGCATTACTTTCCTTTTTCAAATCCTTAATCCAAGAGCCTACTTGCGGATTACGAATGACAGCAATGGGTTTTCCGGCTTTTATGAAAGAATCCACGGTTTTTGTGTATGTCGATGATACTTTTACTGGTTCTACAATAGGGATTATTTTGTTGCTAAGAAGGCTTTTGTTAACACACTCACGGAGAGCCAAAAGCTCAAATTGACGACCTCGCAAAATTGGGAAATACATAATATCCTCCTATGTACTTAAAAAGCGACATAATTTTGCGTAGTCACTTTTCTTGTAATTTGAAAAATAAATTAAAAACTTCAATTCATACGGTATTTTTGAGTATTCGACAACATCAATTTTTGCTCGTGATTTTAAGGCTTGGACAAACATTTGATAGGCTATATCTGTTGGCAATGACTCAAACATTGCTTGACACTCTCTATAATACTCAAATTGCGACACATCTGGCAACAGACCGAAATGCTTAAGTAAGATTTGTTCATACTCATTTTTGCGCAAGATCTTAAACATAATTGTTTTTGAAAGCATATCGCCATATTCAATCGGTTCCTTGCGTACACTTAATGTTCCTTTTTTTGTCAATAAACAGATTCCTGTTGGAGAATTATGTAGCTTTTGTTGTACACTATCAAAATTCTTTTCTGATGTAACAACAACTACTCTTGAAAAAGCTTTATAATAATCTTCAATTTGACCGTCGAGACGATCAAAATTATCCAATGCCGTTTTTATCTCGTATACAACAGCTTTTCCGTTTATTAAAATGAAGTCGGCTTTGGAATTTCCAACCGGAACTTCTGTTAATGCGGTTGTCGTGCGTGGACTATGGATGCCGAGTAATAGTTTGTTCAGTAGAGTGTTTTTATAAAAATATTCATTTTGGTATTCTTTTTTTAGGTATTGGTAAATTTCGCTAATACATTCTCCGTTGGTCTTCTCAGCAGGATCAACGATATATCTGCGAATCGCTGCTATATATGCAGGACTTTCCCCATCATCAATTACTTGCTTAAAGGTGTTTCGAGTAAAGAACCGGTTAAGCAATATTGAATTAGCATTGTCCACTCAAAACACCACCTCTCTACAAACAGAATTATTGTCTTGTTGGTTTTAATGCATTCGATGGGATCAACCAAATTCGGCTTACTTGTATTGCCCCTTGAATACGATTTGTTTTGCAAAGAATTTGAACTTGCCGTTCGGTGATTTTCCATTTGGCGGCGGTTTCTTTCACTGTCATATAGTTTTCCATTCGGCACCTCACAAATACAATAAACCATAATATATTATATTCGTTTAAACGAAATTTGTCAAGGCTTTCAAAAAAAGACGATGCTTCCGCTTCTTGTGAGGAGTATATCATCTGTCAGACGGGATTGGGTAAATGAAATAGGCTGGACATGGTTGATTTCAACCGTGTCCAGCATATTTTTTTGCCTATTTGCGTTTTCTTTTCCTTTTCCCGCTTCCATGGGTCATGTTGGTTTTCCCCCGCTGGTTAAAAGAGGATTTCAGGTGTTTGGACAGCTTCAAGACCTCGATGATATTGACAAACTGCTCCATCGTGATCGCATCATAGTCAATACCAAAGGTTGCGAGAAAAATGCGGGCCTGCTTTTCTGCATCACTGCCTTTGTAGTTCGTGGCTTCCTGCAAACTCTTTTGCACATCCAGCGCCGGAGAATGGCTGTCCGCAGTGGTTGCATCATTTTGATGGGCTTCCCGAATATCCCGAAGGATCAGTTTCAAATCATCAGAAATAACATGGCAAAAATACTCGTCCTCTTGTATTTGTGCAAGTTCCAGTGTCCGCAGATACAGATCATTTTCCGTTTCTCCCTGCTGCATCAGTACCATTTGACGAACGGCTTGCAGTACAGCGTTCATATCGCTAATCCGCATATCAGCGATCCGATCTACATAAATCTCCGCATCCAGCATCATTTTCTGAAAATCATGGTGACTGATAATTTCCGACAGCAGCCGGGGGTTGAATTTCCCGGCTTTCAGAACATCAATCGCATCATCACTCAGGTGCAGGGCACTCAGCTCTGTGTCTGAGTGATTTTTTTGTTCTGACACCCCTAACAGATAATCCGTAGTCACATGATAAAACTTTGCCAGTGTGACGATGGCAAAAGGGCTTATGTCCTTATAATCATCATTCTCGTATTTGCCGAGCGCAGATTTGGAAAGCCCGGTCTGGTCGGCCAGCTGTTCCAAGGTAAGTCCGTGCTCCACCCGCAAATCCTTCAATTTTTCTTGAATAGTTAAGGTCGTATTCATGCCAAGCCTCCCCACCGCTCTATTTCTTTTATTATAACACAGCTTGTCCATAAGCGTGGAAATTGCTGCTTTTTCAGAGCCTTTTCCATCCTTTTGGATATACGGGAATGGTCATGTTTTTTCGCTAAAATGTACTTGTCGCAAGACTCCGTAGCTTGAAAAGTACATGACCGTCCGAATGGGATATGTTCTCCGGCGAAGTATCGCCACGACATGAGCGTACCAAAGAGAACAAAACGCTGGGGTGAGATTCCCGGGCAGGAACGGCATTCGGGAAAAACGGCGCTTAAAAACGCAGGCAAAAATCAATCCATGTGAAATCAGCGAACAAACTACAATTTTAGTATTGCTACCCACACCAAAAAGCGTTGCACCGTACAGCATACACAGTACATCGTTCCGTGTGGATATTCACTGTTTGGCTTGATTTCGCACAAACCAGCAAAACGGAAAAGCGGGGGCTGTGAACAGGGCATCACAAGCAAAAATTCCAGTTTGAAATTGAGTTTTAGCAAAACAAAGCTTTGCAGCAAATGGAGTTTATCACGGAATAGATTTTGTTCGCCGCAGAGCAAACAAAACAGGAGGACTTTTTATGAGCGATCATGAGAATTACAGGAACGAGATCAAAGCCTACATTGTCAGGGCTGGCATGACCATGAGCGAGGTAGTGGAGGTTTTGGCTGACGAATACGGATGGAGCAGTAGCGTCCCCAACTTGTCCGGGAAATTAAAGCGCGGTTCTTTACGCTATGGCGAAGCGGTGGAGCTGGCAGATGTGCTGGGGTATGACATTGTGTGGACGAAACGGGGGAAGTGAAATCGCAATAGAAGAAATCACCGGGACGGCAGCAGCAAAGGAATGTGGGATTCCCCTTGCTACCTTCCGCTACCGGACAAAGATTTACGAAAAACAAATTATTATAATAAAAGGGGTGTTTTTACAAGAATGTGTGCCTTTTTGTAAAGAAAACCCACTCGTATTTTATTCGTTAATTTGCGTGGTATCTCGTCAAATCGGTATGGAAAATTTTACTGTACCATGATACAATAATTATGTATACATTTTTCACCTTTTACAGAAAGGCACACCTTTTCAATAGTCATTAAAGCAAAGGAGGCAATACTATGGCAAAGATTGCCGACATTATCAAATATGAGGGCGACAACAGTACCTTTGTATGGAAGCATCCCTGTGAGGACTTCAACACGACCACACAGTTGATCGTTCATGAGTCGCAGGAAGCAATCTTATTTCTGAACGGACAGGCTCTTGACCTGTTCGGACCTGGTAGACACACGCTGGAAACGCAAAATATTCCATTGCTGCGCCGGGTTATCAATATCCCTACAGGTGGCGAATCGGCTTTCCACTGTGAAATTTATTTCATTAACAAAACCGAGCAAATGGCAATTCGCTGGGGAACAGACAGCAAAGTACAGTATGTAGAGCCTACATACAAGTTCCCTATTTCCATTGGCGCAAGCGGTGAGATGTCTCTCAGCGTGGATGATTCCAGAAAATTGCTGGTTAAATTGGTTGGTACGGAGAGAACTTTTGACCGTCAACAACTGACTACCTATTTTCGCAGTATATTGATGACAAAGGTTAAAACCTATATCGCTCAGACCATGCGTACTAATGCCATCAATATTTTTGAGATTGATGAACAGCTCGAAGCTTTTTCCACAGATATTGGCAATCGCCTTGTGCCGGATTTCCTTGATTATGGTGTTCAGCTCAGACGCTTTTATGTGACCACGATAGTCAAACCGGACGGTGATCCTCAATACGAAAAGTTCAAAGAGCTGCATTTCCGTCAGTATGCAGATATTGCCGAAGCACAGATCCAGCAGCGTGTAGGCATCATCGAACAGCAGACCGAAGCACAGAAGATGGTCATTGAATCTCAGGCGATTGCCCAGAAGCGTGTGCAAGAGGGCTACACCTATCAGCAGGAGCGTGGTTTTGACGTGGCGGAAAAAGCTGCTCAAAATGAAGGTGTTGGCGAGTTCTCCAACATGGGCATTGGTCTTGGTATGATGACAGGTGTTGGCGGCACAGTCGGCGGCATGGTGGGAGGTGCTGTTGCCGATTCTTTTGCCGGAATTACTACTCCTACGCAGCCGTCTACAACCGGAAATAAGTTCTGCGATCAATGTGGTGCTGAATTGACTCCGGGGGCAGCTTTTTGTGATGAATGCGGCGCACCGCAAGTGCCATCTGATACCTGCTCTAAATGCGGATTCAAATTCATAAAGCCCGGCAAATTCTGCCCTAAATGCGGCGCAAAAAGGGAGGGCTGATGATGAAAAAGAATAGCACAAAAGGATATGTAATTCTCGGAATTATATTTGCTCTCATCAGCATTATCGCTTTTGTTGTTCCAACAATGAAAACGGCAACATTCTGGATTGCTTATGTTTTTACCGCTATTGCAATTGTGGCTCAGATTGTAATTTGGAAAAATGCTCTTGGGAAAGAGGATACACTAAAGAGTAAATTTCTGGGCTTACCTGTAGTCCATGTCAGTGTTGTATATCTGGTTGTTCAGATTGTTGCTTTTGCCGTGTTCGTGGCTGTGCCTGAACTTCCAATTTGGAGTGCAATCATAGCTTGTGCAGCTATCCTTGGCTTTTCTGTAATCTTTATGATTGCCGGAGAAGCAGGTCGTGGAGAGATTGAGCGTGTAGAAGCAAAAGTACAGAAGAAGGTTTTCTTTATTAAGAAATTGCAAGCTGATGTGGAACTACTTATTGATAGAGAAGCAGATGCGGAAATTAAAACTGCGTTGCAACAACTTGCGGAAAAGATCAGATTTAGCGACCCTATGAGCAATAATACTCTGGCAGAAATCGAAAATAAAATTGCAGCTAAAGTTTCTGAACTAAAAACTGATTCAGATAAGATGTCCATTATTCACGAACTCGATTTGCTTCTTGCGGAGCGAAATAATAAGTGCAAATTTCTAAGGCAATACCGCACAGAAAAGTAGGCGCGATACTGCCAGAAGTGATATAATAA
>OICT01001242.1_pt1 | contig 10274 bp, 9 predicted proteins | sample 1581331 | NCBI WGS metagenome assembly OICT01 (sample SAMEA3882544, study PRJEB24775) | human gut metagenome | biome: human-associated habitat; feature: intestine environment; material: feces | place: Netherlands | collected 2009/2010 | reverse complement strand
GAAGCGAAGCTTCCGGTATATCATGGTTTAGGTTTGAAGTAAGAAGGAATAAGAATGAGAAAAAATAGTGTAAAAAATACCCGTGTCAACGGGGAAGTGCAGCGCGTTCTGGCAGAGATCATCCGGGGCGGTCTTAAGGACCCCCGGATCAGTCCCTGGACCAGTGTGGTCGCTGTGGAAGTGGCACCGGATTTAAAAAGCTGTAAGGCATAGATCAGTGTGCTGGGAGACGAGGAAGTCAGAAAGTCTACCCTGCAGGGCTTAAAGAGCGCCGAGGGCTTTATCCGCAGAGAACTGGCGCGTACCATCAATCTGCGCAACACTCCGGATATCACTTTTGTGATGGACCAGTCCATCGAGTATGGTGTCAACATGTCCCACAAGATCGATGAAGTCATTGCAGCGGATGAGGCACAGAAGCCGGATCATGAAGTTGTGGAAGATACGGAAGAGACAGAGGAAGGTGACGAATAATGGATTTGCGTGAAGAATGTCGTGGCGCAAAAAAGATCGGCATCAGCGGACATATTCGTCCCGACGGAGACTGCGTGGGCGTCTGTCTGTCCTTACAGATGTACCTGCGTAAACTCCTTCCCGAAGCAGAAGTTACCGTATATATACAGAAGCCTTCCGAAGAGTTTTCCTATCTGAAGGGATACGATGAGATCCAGACCGAATGTCCGGAGCAGGATCCTTTTGATGTATATTTTGCGCTTGACTGCAGCCCAGACAGACTGGGAGACGCGGAGAAATATTTCCAGAATGCGAAAAAGAAGATCAACATCGATCATCATATCAGCAATTCCGGCTGCGGTGATGTAAATCTCGTCCGGCCCGAGGTGGGCAGTGCCTGTGAGGTGCTGTATCACATCATGGATGCCGAACTCATTGACAGAGATATTGCGGAAGCATTGTACACCGGCATCATTCACGATACCGGCGTATTCCAGTATTCCAATACGACACCGGAGACATTGCAGGCAGCAGCATTTCTGATCTCTTTTGGATTTAATTTTTCTAAAATCATTGAGGAAAGCTTTTATCAGAAGACGTATCTGCAGTCGCAGATCATGGGCAGAGCCCTGATGGAGAGCATACGCTTCATGGACGGCCGCTGCATCGTGAGCATGGTGGACCGTAAGACCATGGATTTCTACAATGCAGTACCGGGAGATCTGGACGGCATAGTGAACCAGCTGCGCAATATTAAGGGAATCGACTGTGCGATCTTCATGTATGAGACCGGTGTACTGGAGTACAAGGTCAGCATGCGTTCCAATGAGAATGTTGATGTGGCGAAGGTGGCATCCTTCTTTGGAGGCGGCGGACACGTACGTGCCGCAGGCTGCACCATGGAGGGGACTTTTCATGACTGTATCAATAATTTGTCACTGCACATCGATAAGCAATTGCGGGGAGAACAGGATTAATGGACGGCATCATCAATGTATATAAGGAAGCAGGTTTTACCTCTCATGATGTGGTAGCCAAGCTTCGCGGGATCTGCCGGCAGAAAAAGATAGGGCACACAGGTACACTGGATCCACAGGCTACCGGTGTGCTCCCTGTATGTCTGGGGAGTGCTACCAGAGCATGCGAAATGCTGACGGACAGGACCAAGGAATATGTGGCAGAACTTTTACTGGGTCAGATCACAGATACCCAGGATACCACGGGAACCGTTTTGGAAGAACGGGAAGTAGCGGTGGATGAGGCACAGGTACGTGAAGTGATCGAAAGCTTTGTCGGCGGTTATGACCAGATTCCGCCTATGTATTCCGCACTGAAGGTCAACGGAAAAAAACTCTATGAGCTTGCCAGGGCAGGTAAAGAAGTGGAACGGCAGGCAAGACATGTGGATCTGCCGTCGATCGAGATCCTGGAAATAAGACTTCCGGTGGTGAAGTTCCGTGTGGAATGCTCCAAGGGAACTTACATCCGCAGTCTCTGTGCCGATATCGGCGGGAAGCTTGGCTGCGGTGGCACCATGCAGAGTCTCGTCCGCACCAGGGTCGGAGAATTCCGGCTTGCGGATGCCCTGACACTTGCACAGCTGCAGGAACTCCGGGATACGGACAGATTAGAGGAGGCACTGCTTCCCACGGACCGTATTTTTGCGGATTTTAATGCAGTACATGTAGAGGAAAAATGGCGGAAATTGATCGATAACGGGAACGCTTTTTATCCGGGACAGACCATGGAGCAGACTACTTATCCTGCGGGAGAGTGGGTGCGTGTCTACAGAGAGGATGACAGCTTTGTGGGCATTTATGCGTATGACGGGGTAAAAGAATGGTACAAGCCCATGAAAATCTTCCCAAGTAACACAGAAAGCAGGAAATAGACTTGGAAATCATTGCAGGAACAACAGACTTTTATCTGGAAAAAGATACAGCGGTAGCTATCGGCAAATTTGACGGTGTGCATTTGGGGCACAGAAGACTTTTAGAGGAAATCCTGAATAAGAAAAAGAACGGACTGGCAGCCTGTGTTTTCACTTTTGATCCTACACCGGCGGTGCTGTTCGGACTGTCGGATGGAAAAGAACTGACGACAAGAGAAGAGAAAAGGCGTCTCTTCGAACATCTGGGGATCGACATCCTGATCGAGTTCCCGCTGACAAAAGAGACTGCAGCCACAGAACCGGAGCGTTTCGTGACAGAGATTCTGGCGAAGCAGATGAATACCCGTTTTGTGGCAGCAGGTGAAGATCTGTCTTTTGGGAAAAATGGAGCAGGCAATGCAGAACTTTTAGAGAAAATGGCTCCGCATTTAGGGTTTTGTGTCCGGACCATAGAGAAGATCGAAGTGGATGGCATCGAGGTCAGCTCTACTTACATCCGCAAGCTGGTGGAAGAGGGCCGGATGGAAGAAGCGGAAAAGATGCTGGGGATGCCCTATACTCTCGTGGGATGCGTGGAACATGGCAATCATATCGGGCATACTCTGGGCTTTCCCACAGTAAATCTTCTGCCGCCCGCAGGTAAGCTCCTGCCGCCCAACGGTGTCTATTATGCGGTAGTCCGTTATAATGGGAAGGTCTACAAAGCCATCAGCAATGTAGGGACCAAGCCGACGGTTTCTTCCGAAAAAGTGATGGGAGTGGAATCTTATCTATATGATTTCGCCCAGGATATTTACGGTCAGGAGATTGAAGTGGCACTGAAAAGCTTCCGGCGTCCGGAACGCAGATTCGGATCCTTGGAAGAGCTTAAGAAACAGCTGGACCGGGATATTGCGGATGGGCGAAACGCGTAAATTGAGTAAAAAAATGTAAAGAAACGTAAAAGAAAAGTAAAATATCCATTGCAAGTTTTTATTCTATCTCGTAAAATATATTTTGGATTGTTTATAGTTAGATTAAATTTGAAAATAATTATTTTGGTTTTTCGTAAGAGAATCAAGAGAGATTGAGGGATTAAAAATGAGCTTTGGAACAATATTGACAATGGCTGGAGGTCTGGGACTGTTTTTATTCGGAATGGAACTGATGAGTGATTCCATTGAGAAGGTAGCAGGAGCCAGACTTCGTCGTATTCTGGAGATTTTTACCACGAACCGTTTCATGGGGATGATCGTAGGTATTATTTTCACCGGTATCATCCAGTCTTCCTCCGCATGTACGGTTATGGTCGTCAGCTTTGTTAACTCCGGTCTGATGAATCTGTATCAGGCAGCGGGAGTCATCCTCGGTGCCAATATCGGTACTACCATCACCTCACAGCTGGTATCATTTAATCTGTCCAAGATAGCACCGTTAATTCTGTTAGTCGGTGTGGTCGTGATGATGTTTACGAAGAAAGAAAAAGTCCGTAAAGTAGCGGAAGTGGTCGTAGGCTTCGGTATTCTGTTCGTGGGACTGAGCACCATGTCCCAGGCAATGGCCAACATGAAAAATGAGCCGCAGGTAGTAAATCTGCTGATGTCTCTGAAGAATCCGTTCTTAGCCACCTTGATGGGATTTGCCCTGACTGCGATTATTCAGAGCTCATCCGTAACGGTCAGTATCGTACTGTTGCTCGCCAATCAGGATCTGCTGCCGTTACCGATCACACTTTACATTATCTTAGGATGTAATATCGGTGCCTGTGCTACCGCAATGTTAGCTTCTATGACCGGTAAAAAGGATGCGAAGAGAGCTGCACTGATCCATCTGCTGTTCAATATCATTGGTACGGTTATTATCTACATTGCTCTGTTCGTGGCAGGCGATCAGATCGTGGAACTGATCAAGTCTATCTCCGCGGACAACGGCCGGTTCGTGGCAAATGCGCATACGCTGATCAAGATCGCACAGGTAATTATGCTGTTCCCGTTCACCGGCTGGCTGGTAAAGATGACCTACCTGATCGTACCCGGCGAAGATCAGAAGGTTGGTTACAGAGAGAGCTATCAGTTAAAATACATCGGCGACAAAGTGGTGTTCAACCCCGCTACCGCAGTGGTAGAGGTTGTCAAGGAGCTGGAGCGTATGGCTTCTCTGGCGGAGGAGAACTTAAACCGTGCCATGAATGCCCTGATCACATTGGATGAAGAAGACATTGAGGAAGTCTACGAGGTAGAGAAAAATATCAACTTCCTGAATCATGCCATTACGGATTATCTGGTGAAGATCAACCAGACGACACTGCCCATCGAAGACCTGAACAGTCTGGGTGCTCTGTTCCATGTGGTGAATGATATCGAGCGTATCGGTGACCATGCGGAGAATGTAGCGGATGCCGCAAGACAGCGTAAGGAAGAAGGAGTATCCATCAGCAAGGAAGCCCAGAAGGAACTGGGAGACATGCTGGAGATGGTCAATAAGATCATCCGTTATGCCGTAGAAATGTTTGCCAAGAGCGATGAGACCCACATGCAGGAGATCATCACTTTAGAGGATCAGGTAGATGAAAAGGAACGCGAACTGCAGAAGAAGCATGTAGAGCGTCTTACCAAGGGAGAATGTTCTCCCGAAGCCGGTATGATCTTCTCGGATATTGTATCCGGTCTGGAGAGAGTTGCAGACCATGCGACCAACATTGCATTTGCCATTACTACCGAAGAGGAAATGGACGAAGGCAAGACCAATTAAAAACAAGAATGAGCTGTAAGATGAGAACCATGCAAAGTATAATGCTTTGCGTGGCTTTCTTTTTTCGACACTTAAGACGATACGATTGACAAAGCAGAGAAAACAGTAGTATTTTGTAACAGAAATACTATCGGAAGTTATGAGGATACAAAAACATGAAGATCTATTTGGTAAGACACGGTGAGACGGACTGGAATCAGGCGGGACTTTTGCAGGGGCAGACGGATATTGCGCTTAATGCCCAGGGATTGGAGCAGGCCCACGATGCGGCGGAGCGGTTAAAGAAGGTTCCGTTTGAAATTGCATTTTGTTCACCATTGATCCGGGCGAAGCGCACGGCAGAGATCATCATAGGCGACCGGAAGATCACCCTTACCACAGACGAAAGACTCAGAGAACTGAATTTCGGACCCTGGGAAGGCGTGGATATCCGGACCATCAAGGATGCTGCCAGCCAGCCTTTTACCAACCCGGGCAGCTACATTCCCCCCGCGGGAGCGGAGAGTTTTGCACAACTGTATAAAAGAAGCGGCGAATTCGTAGATCAGGTATTGCTGCCATTAGAAGGTACATATGAGACTGTGTTGGTGGTGGCTCACGGAGGAGTGAACCGCAGTATTCTGAATCCTGTTCTGAATATTCCTGTCGATGATTTCTGGCGGGTGCATATGGGCAACTGTGCTACTGCGATTTTCGACTGTACAGATGGAAAACTGTCCATGCTGGAATATACGGATAGCAAGAGTGCCAATGCGAAGAGCAAGCTGCTGTGAAGGGTTTGCTGAAATTTTAGGCGTGTTGGCTTGACAGACAGAGATTTTTTCCCTATAATACGCACTGGAACAAAGTAAATCTCGATTACAAAACCCGTAAGGGCAGTGGATTTTTCAAGATTTTGATCTTATTTTCGCCACACAGCAGAAATGTTGTGTGGCGTTTGTTGTATAAGGAGCAGAAAATGAACCAGACTTATATGAAAGAAAAGAAAATATTTCCCCTTGTGATGTCCATGGCACTTCCCATGATGCTTTCCATGGCATTCAATTCCCTCTATAACATTGTGGACAGCTATTTCGTGGCGAAACTCAGTGAGGATGCCATGACAGCACTTTCCCTGGTCTATCCGGCACAGAACCTGCTGACTGCTGTGGCGGTGGGCTTCGGCGTGGGTGTTAATGCCATGATTTCCTTCTATCTGGGAGCACAAAATCAGGGAAAAGCGGATAAGACGGCAACCCAGGGCATGGTGCTGGGCGTATTGCACGGTGTGCTGCTCATGGTCCTGTTCCTCTGCGGAATGAACTTATTTTTGGGAATGTTTACGAAGAGTGATACGGTGCGGGCACTGGGCATGGAATATTCCAATGTCGTGTTCCTGTTTTCTGCCATTGTGACCGGAGGCATCACACTGGAGAAAATATTCCAGGCGGTAGGCCGGATGCGGGCTACCATGGTCAGCATGATCGCCGGATTTGTAACGAATATTGTACTGGATCCGCTGTTGATCTTCGGCATCGGACCTTTTCCACGGATGGAGATCGCCGGAGCGGCGCTTGCCACCGGCATCGGACAGGTGATCACATTACTGGTATATCTCATCTATTATGTGGCGGATCCTTTGCCGGTGAAGCTTCATAAAAAATATCTGCGCCCGGAAGGGGAGATCTGCGGCAAGACTTATGGTATCGGTATCCCGGCGACCCTGAATATGGCCCTGCCTTCTCTGTTGATCTCCGCGTTGAACAGCATTCTGGCAGCATATTCCCAGGGGTATGTGCTGGTGCTGGGTGTTTATTATAAGTTACAGACCTTTATTTACCTGCCTTCCAACGGTATCATTCAGGGCATCCGCCCCTTGATCGGCTACAATTATGGTGCAGGAGAGAGAAAGCGTGTGGAGCAGATCTACCGTCTGACATTGGAACTGACGGCCGGGATCATGGCTGCCGGTACGGCACTGTGCTGGCTGATCCCCGGAGAGCTGATCGGACTGTTTACTGAGAATCCGGAGACCATCACCATCGGTATCGCGGCACTGCATATCATCAGCCTGGGCTTTATTCTGTCCGCTGTGTCGGTGACCAGCTCCGGAGCCCTGGAGGCACTGGGACGGGGGATGGCTTCCCTGGTGATCTCCGTGATGCGGTATGTGGCGGTGATCATCCCTGCGGCATTTGTCTTAAGCCACCTCATCGGTGTCACCGGTGTATGGTGGGCGTTTGTCTGCACGGAGAGCGTGACCGCAATGGTGGCGTATGTGCTGTACCGGAAGGTTTGGAAGAGGGCGTAGAGCCGTCTCCGCACAAATCGACGGGTGAACTGATGTATACACAATATCTTGTGTCATGAGATTGACTTCCTCCACAAAGTGTTGTAGAATAAACCGTGATAGGTTTTATGGGCACAAGCCATGGGGACATGAGATTAAGGGGGTACATAAGATGTTTCAGGTGATCAAACGAGATGGTTCCAAAGCAGACTTTACACTGACGAAGATCAATGATGCCATTATGAAGGCTTTTACTGCGACGCAGATGAGCTACAATAATGACATTATTGATCTTCTTGCGTTACGGGTGACCGCAGATTTCCAGAAAAAGGTGGAAAATGATGAGATCCATGTAGAAGATATCCAGGACAGTGTGGAGCGTGTACTGGGACAGGCCGGCTATGAGGAAGTGGCGAAGGCGTATATTCTGTATCGCAAGCAGCGCGAGAAGATGCGTACCATGAAGTCCACGATCCTGGATTATAAGGATGTGGTCAACAGCTATGTCAAAGTCGAGGACTGGCGAGTGAAGGAGAACTCCACAGTAACTTATTCCGTAGGTGGACTGATCTTAAGCAATTCCGGTGCGGTAACGGCAAACTACTGGCTGTCCGAAATCTACGACGAAGAGATCGCCGAGGCACACCGCAATGCGGATATCCATATCCATGATCTGTCCATGCTGACCGGTTACTGCGCGGGATGGTCCTTAAAGCAACTGATCAAGGAAGGACTGGGCGGCATCACCGGCAAGATCACTTCTGCACCGGCGAGACACTTATCCGTACTGTGTAATCAGATGGTGAACTTTTTGGGGATCATGCAGAACGAATGGGCGGGAGCACAGGCTTTTTCCTCCTTTGATACCTACCTTGCCCCCTTTGTGAAAGTAGATCATTTAAGCTATCCTGAAGTGAAAAAATGCATCGAAGCATTTATCTACGGTGTGAATACGCCCAGCCGCTGGGGTACCCAGGCTCCTTTTTCCAATATTACACTGGACTGGACGGTGCCCGATGACCTGGCAGAACTGCCGGCACTGGTAGGCGGCGTGGAGATGGATTTCAAATACAAGGATTGTAAAAAGGAAATGGATATGGTCAACAAGGCATTCATCGAGACCATGATCGAGGGCGACTCCAACGGCCGCGGTTTCCAGTATCCGATTCCGACGTATTCCATCACGAAGGATTTTGACTGGTCCGACACCGAGAACAACAGACTGTTATTCGAGATGACCGCAAAATACGGTACACCGTATTTTTCCAATTATATCAATTCCGACATGCAGCCCAGCGATGTCCGCAGTATGTGCTGCAGACTGCGTCTGGATCTGCGGGAACTGCGTAAGAAGACCGGAGGCTTCTTCGGTTCCGGCGAGAGCACCGGAAGCGTGGGTGTTGTCACGATCAATATGCCCAGGATCGCATATCTGTCTGCCAATAAGGACGAATTTTACGCAAGACTGAACCACATGATGGATATTGCGGCGAGATCCCTGAAGATTAAGCGCGGTGTCATTACAAAGCTGTTAAATGAGGGACTGTATCCTTATACTAAGCGGTATCTGGGCACCTTTGAGAATCATTTTTCCACCATTGGTCTGATCGGCATGAACGAGGTGGGCTTAAATGCCAACTGGCTGAGAGCGGATATGAGCGATCCGAGAACTCAGGAGTTTACCAAGGAAGTACTGAATCATATGAGAGAGCGCCTGTCGGATTATCAGGAGCAGTACGGAGACCTCTACAATCTGGAGGCGACTCCTGCGGAGAGCACCACTTACCGTCTGGCCAAGCACGACAGAAAGCGCTGGCCCGGTATCAAGACGGCAGGAAAGCCCGGAGATACTCCTTACTATACGAACTCTTCCCATCTGCCGGTGGACTATACTGTGGATATTTTCGATGCACTGGATATTCAGGATGAATTGCAGACCCTGTATACTTCCGGTACGGTGTTCCATGCGTTCCTGGGAGAGAAGCTTCCCGACTGGAAAGCAGCGGCTTCCTTGGTGCGGACGATCGCTTCCAATTACAAGCTGCCATATTATACGCTGTCGCCGACCTATTCCATCTGTAAGGAACACGGTTATCTGGCTGGAGAGGTGAAGGTATGTCCTCATTGTGGGGCGAAGACCGAGGTGTACAGCCGCATCACCGGTTACTATCGTCCGGTGCAGAACTGGAATGATGGTAAGTTACAGGAATATGCCAACAGAACGGAGTATGACATTGGCCGTTCTTCCTTAAAGCGTCCCACCAGAAGTGTGGTAACGCTGTCCAATTTTGCGGAGGACGTGGAAGTGAAGGTGGAGCAGCCGCAGGATATCAAGTATCTGTTCACGACCAAGACCTGCCCGAACTGCAAGCTGGTGAAGGAATATCTGAAAAATGTGCCCTACGTGACCATTGATGCGGAGGAGAACATGGAGTTGGCAAGACGTTACGGCGTGATGCAGGCACCGACACTGGTGGTAGTAAACGGCGACAGCCATAAAAAATATGTAAATGCTTCAAATATCAAGAAGTACGTTGACCAACTGACATTAGTTGGGGTAGAATAGATACAGGTCAGGAGGCATCGCCCGAAGGCGGTGCCTTTTCTGCGGTCATTACAGATACACCGCAGAGGGAAAATTACACAATTGAGAAAATAAAATGCAATGAAAATGATTGCAGAACGGAGGAAATATGATCAACAAACTGATCACTCGAATCAAAGAAACCAACGCACCGATCGTGGTAGGACTGGATCCTATGATGAAATTCGTGCCGGAATATATTAAAAAGGCGGCTTTCACTGAGTATGGTGAGACCCTGGAAGGTGCCGCAGAAGCAATCTGGCAGTATAACAAGGGGATTGTGGATGCAATTTATGATCTGGTACCCGCTGTGAAGCCTCAAGTAGCAATGTATAAGCAGTTCGGCA
>OICT01001238.1_pt1 | contig 10315 bp, 8 predicted proteins | sample 1581331 | NCBI WGS metagenome assembly OICT01 (sample SAMEA3882544, study PRJEB24775) | human gut metagenome | biome: human-associated habitat; feature: intestine environment; material: feces | place: Netherlands | collected 2009/2010 | reverse complement strand
CGGCGTCATTTCCGGCAGTCTGGACATTGAGGAGCAGCTGAACAAGGTCGGAAGTTTTACGGTTACCTTCAACTGCAAGCCCTACAAATACAGTTTTGCGGGACAGCAGACGGTGTCGGCTGACGCTTCTGTACTGACGATTACAAATCCCACTGCTTTTGAGAGTCGACCGTATATTAAGCTCTATGGCAGCGGTACGGTGGTAATAATGATACAGCCCCAAGGTCGAGGTATGATGATTTCCAATCTGGATGAGTACATCGAGATCGACAGTGAGCTGATGAACTGCTTCAAAGGCACCGTCCTCAAAAATGACACCGTCAAAGGTGCGGAATATCCGGTTTTCAAGCCGGGTGTTTGCACCATCAACTGCACCGGCAATGTGACGAGGATCGAGGTCATTCCGAGGTGGTGCTGTCTATGATTCCTGTACTCTACGCTGCAAACGCCACGGACTTCAGTTCATTCGGCCACGGTGCGCTGACGGATACCATTTCCTGCGAAATCACCGAGGAGCGCAACGGTGTGTTCGAGTGTCTGCTCAAATACCCTGTCAGCGGTCAGCACTACGGGCTAATCACCAAGGAGTGCATCATCAAGGCAAAGCCCAATGACACCGCCGCCGACCAGGCGTTCCGCATTTATCGCATCACGAAGCCCTTAAACGGCATCGTCACCATCTACGGTCAGCATATTTCGTATGACCTTGCCAATGTGCCGGTGCTGCCGTTTTCGACCGAGAGCCGCTCTCCTCAGCGCATTCTCTCGCAGCTACTTGCAGGAGATACACGCTTCACGGGCTGGACGGACTACTCGGATGCAAAGGCGTTTTCCGTCACGCAGCCGAAAAGCGTCCGTGCCTGCCTCGGAGGTACGGAAGGCTCAATGCTCTCCAAATGGCACGGCGAGTTTGAATGGGACAACTTCACGGTGAAGTTCCATTCGCACCGTGGGCAGAAGACCGGCGTAATCATTGAATACGGCAAGAACCTCACCGCCCTGGAGCAGGACGAGGATAACAGCGGCGTGTATACCGCACTGCTCCCGTATGCCGTGTACACCCCGGAAGGATCGGACATCGAAACGGTGGTCACGCTGCCGGAGGTAACGCTCCCCATTGTGACCTCGGAGATCGTCCGGGCAAAAACGCTCATCATGGATTTCTCCGACCAATTTGACGGAGTTGTGACCGAGGATGCCCTCCGAGCGAAAGCCAACAGCTACATCAAAGCCAATCCGCTGGGAGCGACCATCCCCACGGTGAAGGTGTCCTTTGAGCCGCTCTGGAAACAGCCGGAGTATTCGGCACTCCTGGAGCGGGTCAATCTCTGTGATACCGTCACCATTCGGCATTCACTGCTTGGTGTGAGCGTGTCGGCTATGGTCATTGAAACCGTGTACGACACACTTGCCGAACGGTATGTGAGCATTTCCCTCGGTCAGAGCAAGTCCAGTATGATCACCACCATTTCCGAGGTGCAATCAACGGTTGATAAGGTGGAATCCACGGTGGGGCGCTTTCCAAAGCTGCTCCAGACCGCCATCGGCAAGGCCACCGGGCTTATCACCGGCCAGAGCGGCGGCTATGTGGTTATCCACACCAGCGAGGAAAACGGACAGCCCTATGAGCTGCTCATTCTGGACGCTCCCTCCATTGACGAAGCCGTGAATGTCTGGCGGTGGAATGTGGGCGGCTTAGGCTTTTCCCATAATGGCTACAACGGCCCCTACGAAACCGCCATCACGGCAGACGGTCAGATCGTCGCAGACTTCATCACCTCCGGCTCACTGGTGGCGAACATCATCAAGGCCGGTGTCATCCAGTCGCAGGACGGCTCGTCATGGTGGGATTTGGAGAGCGGCGAAGTGGTACTCCGTGCGTATGCCACCAGCAAAGAGGTCACCGAGGTCAGCGACCGCATTACCACCATTGAGGAGCAGAAAATGCTCCGGCTCGTCATCATCTCGTCCAACGGGAACATCTTCAAGAACGGCAATGTAAAAACGCTGCTTTCCGCCAAGGTGTACTCCTGGGACGAGGACATCACCGACACGCTGGATGCCAACCAGTTTGTCTGGACAAGGGTGTCTGAGGATACGGAAGCGGACAAGGTCTGGAACGAGCAGCATTTCGGCGGCGCAAAGTCCGTGGTCATCACCGGTGCGGATGTCAAAGTCCGCGCCACTTTTTATTGTGACCTCATCGACACCACGACCAGGCAAAGCCTGTTATAGCGGAGGAATTCATTATGGCAACCGCAGAACCCACAACAGGAACCGGCACAGTGTCCGGTTCAAATACAACAACTTCAAAGGAGGCTTCTCACATGAGCAAAGCACAAGGTCAGTTTACCATCATCGACTACAATGACGCACTGACACTGACGGGGTACATCGGCTCGAACCTCGCCAAGACTCAGATGTATAACCCCGACAACGGCAGTTACACCCCCGACTGGAAAACGAAGAACCTCGTTCTGACGCCCAGCCTGTATGTCATCGGCACCACCGCCGACCAGATCGCCACCGCCAATGTTACCTCGGTCAAGTGGTATGTGGGCGACAGCAACACCGCCATTACCGCAGGTACGAACTACGGACTGAGTGGTGCCAAGAGCCACATCCTCACGGTCAAGGCCAATGTCATGGCGGAGTTGCCCGGTATCGACTACCGTTGCGTCATCACCTACAAAGACGAAATCACCGGACTGTCGCTGACCCATCCGCTGACCATTTCCTTCTCCCGTGTGGTCAACGGCTCCGGCATCGTAGACCTGCTGGTCACCACGCCCAACGGAAATGTGTTCAAGAACGAGGAGGTCGCCAGTCTGACCGCCAAGGCCGAGCTGTGGCGCGGCTCTACGGTGGACACCACCAAGGTCAGCTACAAGTGGGCGGTCATGGACGCTTCCGTCACCGCTACTTCTTCCACCGGCTATGATGCGGACTTCGGTATCGGCTGGCGCAAGCTCTCGGATACCGCCGACAAATACACCGGCACGACCACCAATACCCTCACGGTCTATGCAACAGCGGTAAATAGCTACGCCGTGTTCAAATGCTGTGCCCAGGACACGGATTCCGCATCCGCTTCTTATAACACGAAGTTTTTCGATGTGGCGACCTTCATCGACAACTCCGACCCGTTGCAGATCATCGTCACCTCCACGGGCGGCGATGTGTTCAAGAACGGCCAGGGCACGACTGTGCTGACCGCCGTCTGCTACCAGGCGGGCTCCGAGGTCGACGCAGCCGGAAACGGCAGTTACACCTGGACGAAGTACAACAAGGATGGTGTAGTCGATACCTCTTGGGGAACCAACGGCAGCAAGACCGGCAAGACCCTGTCGGTGTCCAGCGCCGATGTGGATACCAAGGCAACCTTTATGGTCGTTGTGGCACTTTAAGGAGGTGGTGAGATGATCGCATCGGCACAGTTCACGATTATCAGTCTCTGCGATGTGGTCACCTCGGACACGCCGCCGGAGAACCCCTATGAGGGGCAGCTCTGGGTGGATACTTCCGTGACCCCGCCAGAAACGAAGATATGGGACGGAAATGAATGGGTGGTGCAGAACGACATTGAAACGATCCGCACCACCATTTCCATTCTGACCGAGAAGGACGCACAGTTCCAACAGACCATCGACGGGCTGAACAGCTATGTGGCGACCCTCACCGAAACCGTGGAAACAGTGTCCAACGACCAGGGCGTCCTGGAGGAACGTGTACTGAATTCCGAGAGCAGGGTTTCGGAACTGGAACACACGGTGGACGGGCTGTCCGTCACCATGCAGGAGCAGTACATCGGCGGCATCAACTATGTGCAGAACTCTTCCGGGCTGAACGGCATCACGGATGATTGGAGCTACTCCGGTACGGTGAAAACGGATGCCTCCACAGATACGCAAAACAACACCATTTCCGACTCCTGCTTTGTGCTGGGCGCATACTCCTCGTTGTCGCAGTACATCCGAGGGGTGATTCCCGGCACCTATACGATCTCTGTCCGGGCGAAGAAAACCTCGACCATGTCCGGGTATTTCTATGTGACCTACAACGGGAACAAAACCAAGTACCTGTTCAATAAGTCCACGACGTTTGACTGGACGGATTACTCCGTAACGCTCACGGATGTGACTGACCCCACGCTGCGTATTTACTGCTACTGTCGGGATGCGTCCATTTATCTCGCCGACATCATGATCTCCGAAGGAGCGATCCCCCGAAAGTGGACGCCTGCTCCCAACGAGATCTACACTCAGGAGGTCAAGATCGACAAGCGGGGCATCGAGGTGTCCAACAGCGCATCGTCCCAGCGGACGGTTATCACGAACACGGAGTTCGCCGGTTACTACAACGACGAGGTGATCTTCACCCTGAACAAGGACGAAACGCAGACTAAGAAAACCACGGTGGACGGCGAGCTGACCGTGGGCAAAACGAAGTTTGTCCCGATGCCGACGGCATCCGAGGGGTTGAACATCGTCATTCTGGATTAAGGAGGGAAAGCTATGGCAACTTGGAAAAGTGCAGCATACGATGGGCGCTATCTTCAACTGGACATTTCGGAAAGCGTAAATGTGGTCGGTAACAGCTCGACACTTTCCTGGACGCTGACCTCTACCGGTGGCGCATCCACTTACTACACCATTGACACGACCACTGTAACGATCAATGGTACGACCGTATACTCAAAGGACCATACCTATTGGGATGACCGTGTTTTCCCGGCAAAGAAAGGTTCTGTCAGTGGCACGATTACTGTAGCTCACGACAGCAACGGCAGCAAAACGATTGCGGTCGGATTCTCGACCCGTGTGTATATCTACGGTTCACAGGAATACGGCGGCAGCATGACGCTGACTACCATTGACCGCAATGCTCCCACAGTTACATTCAGTACATCGAATGTCACGGCAAACGGGTTCAAAATCTCCGCTACATCCTCTGCCACGGCGGACATCTGGCAGTACAGCACAAACGGCGGTTCGAGCTGGACGCAGTTCTCAACGACGGCATCCACCAGCGCCAGCGTAACATTGTCCTCGCTTTCGCCGAACACGAGCTATACGGTGAGGGTCAGAGCAAGGCGGCAATACAACCACGTCTACGGCACTTCTGGCAGTTCCACGGTCAAGACGCTGGGCGGTGCTGTGGTGAATAGTGTCAACACGGTGACGGCGGACAATGCCACGGTTTCCATTACCATCAATGTGACCGTGTACGAAGCCTCCTACACCAATACGCTGGTGCTCAAGAACGGCAGCGCGACCATCCTGACTATTTCCGGGCTTTCCTGGTCGAAGGGCACTGCGAACCGCACAGTCACGCTGACATCGGCGCAGAGGACGACGCTGTTGAACGCTATGGCGTCCATCAAGTCGTTCACAGGTACCTTTGCGGTTTCGTCTTACAGTGGGTCTACGCAGATCGGCAGCACCTCAAGCAAGACTGCCACGGTACTGACCACGGCAACCAATTCTGCTCCGACCATAAGCGGATTCACTTATGCCGACAGCTACACGACCACGAAAAACCTCACAGGCAACGACCAGTTATTCGTTCAGAACTACTCGACCCTCAAGGTCACGCCCGGAACGGCAACTGCAAAAAACGGTGCCAATATTTCCAACTACACAGCTTCCTGCAACGGGCTGTCATCCTCTAACACTACCGGCTCTGCCTTATCTGTCGGAAAGATCGCCAAGTCCGGCAGTGTGACGGTCACGCTCTCGGTCACGGACTCCCGCGGCTACACCGCCGAAACTTCACGGACGGTAACAGTCATTCCGTACACCAAGCCGAAGGTGTCCTCGGTGACGCTCCGACGAACCAACGACATTGAAGCGGAAATGCAGCTCAAATTCAGTGGCTCTATTTCTGCTGTGACCGTAGACGGGACGCAGAAAAACAGCGTGGTTTATGTGCGGTATCGGTACAAGAAAACCAGTGAGAGCAGCTACGGCAGCTACACCAGCATCTATTCCGGCACGACAAAAAGCGGAACCTCTTTCAGCTACTCCAATTTGGAACTGTGCAATCTGGATGCCAACAGTTCCTACGACCTTCATCTACAGATCCAAGACAAGCTCTATTCTTTGAGCAGTCTGGATCTCTATTTTACTGTTCCGCAGGGTACGCCCCTCATTGCACTGCGGAAAAAGAAGGTCGGCATCAACACGCCGGAGCCACAAGCCATGCTGGATGTTGCCGGGGATATGCGGGTGGATGGCTCACCCCTTGCGGATTTTGTCATTCAGCAAGGGACAAGCGGCATCTGGAATTACCGTAAATGGAAAAGCGGTACAGCGGAATGTTGGGGTCAGTATTCCTTTACGACCGCCATTTCGACGGCATGGGGTGTGCTCTATGAGAGCGGCGCAATTGCGCTACCTAATTTTCCGTTTACCTTCGCGGAAATTCCTCACGTTCATATCTCCACGGAGAACAGCAATTACGCCATGTTTGTGGAGCGAGGCAGTTCGAGTAGCTGGTCTACAACGACCAACCCCGGAAAGATATTTGCCGTAAGACCAAATACGGTACCATCGGCAACCTACAAGGTATCAATCTATGCTATCGGAAAAGCGTGACGCTCCGGCGTCACTTTTTTCATACCCATTTTTAATCTCAAAGGAGGACAAACAACATGAAAGAATTCTGGACGACCATTCAGGTGGTGTTCGCCGGAATCGGCGGCTGGCTGGGATGGTTCTTGGGAGGATGTGACGGCTTGCTTTATGCGCTTCTGGCTTTCGTAGTCATCGACTACATCACCGGCATCATGTGCGCCGTGGTGGATAAGAAGCTGTCCAGCGAAGTCGGATTCAAGGGCATTTTCAAAAAGGTGCTCATCTTCGCTCTGGTCGGCATCGGGCATATTCTCGACACCCGTGTCATCGGCAGCGGCTCGGTGATGCGTACTGCCGTCATTTTCTTCTATTTGTCGAATGAGGGCGTGTCCCTGTTGGAAAACGCCGCATACCTGGGACTGCCCATTCCGCAGAAGCTGAAATCCGTGCTGGAGCAGCTTCATGACCGCAGTGAAAAGGAGGATGAATAACATGGCTTACACGAACAGCCCCCTGGTGTCCTACACCAAACTCAGCCCGAACCACTCCGGGCAGCGCACCCACAGCATTGACCGCATCACACCGCACTGCGTGGTGGGTCAGTGCAGTGTGGAAACGCTGGGCAACATCTTTTTGCCGACCTCACGGCAGGCAAGCAGCAACTACGGCATCGGCGTGGACGGTCGGGTCGGGATGTATGTGGAAGAGAAAAACCGCTCCTGGTGCTCCTCCTCCGCAGCCAACGACCAGAGAGCTATCACCATCGAGTGTGCCAGCGACAACACCGAGCCTTACGCTTTTAAGGATGTGGTGTACAAGAGACTCATCGAGCTTTGCGCCGACATCTGCAAGCGCAACGGCAAGACAAAGCTGCTCTGGCTCGGCGATAAGACCAAGACGCTGAACTACACCCCGAAATCCGACGAGATGGTGCTGACCGTCCACAGATGGTTTGCGAACAAGAGCTGCCCCGGCAACTGGATGTATGCCCGCATGGGTGAGCTGGCATCCAAGGTCACGGCGACTCTCGGCGGTGATGTGAAGCCCGCCAACCCGGTCAAGCCCACTGGCACAATCAAAGCTGGCGACCTCGTGACCATTACGGGCAGCACCTACTATAACGGCAAAGCCATTCCCGGCTGGGTGAAGAAGCTCCGCTGGTATGTGGTAGAGGTCAGCGGCGACCGCACGGTCATTAACAAGGACGAGTCCGGCAGGTACGCCATCATGTCGCCAGTCAAAACCTCGGCACTTACCGTGGCTGGCACGAAACCCGCCGAGAACTATCGCATTCATACCGTAACGCACGGAGATACCCTCTGGGCAATCGCAAAGAAGTATCTCGGCAACGGCAGCCGCTACAAGGAGATCGTCAGCCTGAATGGGCTGAAAAGCAATGTCATCTACAGCGGCATGAAGCTGAAGATTCCGAACAAGTAAACCGATCCTATCACACGCCCTCTGCGGATTTTTCCGTGGAGGGCGTTATTTTTTTGCCCATTTTACCCTGACAAAAGTGCCTTTTCTCTGGGTATAGCGAGAAACTCTATTTCTCAGGAATGAGGTATCAATCACTATGACTGACACGGAACGCTCACGAATTGTGGAACTCCAACACCAGGGCTACGGATATAAGAAAATATCTGCTATAACAGGGCTACCGCTAAACACAGTAAAGTCCTTTTGCGCCAGGCATCCTGTGCAGATCAAAGAGATACCGGACTCAAATGCCCTGTGCAGAAACTGCCTGACTCCGCTTGAGCAGACACCGCATAAACGGAAAAGGATGTTCTGCTCCGATGCCTGCCGAATGGCGTGGTGGAACGCGCACCCCGAAAGAGTGCAGCGAAAAGCGTACTACACACTCACTTGCCGACATTGCGGGAAGCAGTTTGAAAGCTATGGCAACAGCCATCGGGCGTTCTGCTCCCGTGACTGCTATTTGAAATTCCGCAGGAAGGAGACCGACCATGATTGATTACGATAAGCGTCTGTTTGCCTACCAGATGGCGATGGCACTTGCCCGGAGTATGCGTTCCAAGGGGCTGATATCAGCCAAAGAGTACGCTAAGATCGATACAATTATAGCCAATAAATACGGCATATCTTCGTGTAGTATATTCCGCTGAAATCGCTGGATATATCGTGTTTTTAGAGGTAATATGTCACACACCAAGGGAGGTGAATCAAATGGAGAGAGTTGTAGAAATGGTCGATGCCCTAATACCCGCACAGCCGAAAGCTTTGCGTGTTTGCGCTTATGCCCGTGTTTCCACAGGAAAGGATGCCATGCTGCATTCACTGTCCGCACAAGTCAGTTATTACAGTAAAATGATTCAGAGCCACAACGGGTGGATGTACTGCGGCGTTTTCAGCGATGAGGCTGTGACCGGCACAAAAAGAGAACGAGCCGGGTTTCAGCACATGATTGAGGAGTGCCGCCAAGGGAACATCGATCTTGTTATTACGAAGAGCATATCCCGTTTCGCCAGAAATACGGTGACGCTTCTTCAGACTGTCCGAGAGCTGAAAAGCCTGGGCGTAGATGTGTTCTTTGAAGAGCAACACATCCACACCATGAGCGCGGACGGTGAGCTGATGATGACCATCCTGGCGTCCTACGCACAGGAAGAGAGTTTGTCAGCCAGTGAAAATCAGAAATGGCGTGTCCGAAAAGCCTTTGAAAACGGAGAAATCATCAACCTCCGCTTTTTGTTCGGCTATGACATCACACCGGGCGGCATTCAGGTGAATGAGAAGGACGCTGCCATCGTCCGAGAGATATTTGCACGGTTCAACGGCGGCGAGAGCATGAGTTCCATCTGCCGTGACCTTGATGCCAGAGGACATAAAGGCGTTCTCGGCGGCACATGGTGTGCGGAGCGGATGCGGAATACCTTATCCAATGAAAAGTACCTCGGCAATGCACTTCTGCAAAAGCGATACCGCAACAACCACATTGAAAAGAAACTGTTACCCAATCGAGGAGAGCTTCCGATGTACTATGCCGAGGGAACGCATGAGCCAATCATAGACCAGGCAACATTTGATAAGGCACAGGAGCGGCTCAGAATGCTGGCGCAGCAGGCTGCCAACCGCAAGAAACCGACTCGTTCAGTTTTTTCGGGGCTGATTCACTGCGGACTGTGCGGCAATACCTATAAGCGCGTAACTTACCGCAAAAAACACTACTGGAATTGCACTACATTCCAAACCAAAGGTAAATCCGAGTGTGCCGCTAAGCGGATTCCAGAAGAAACGCTCGAAGTCCTCACCTGCGAGGTGTTGGGCGCAGTAAGCTTTGACCCCGATATGGTCAGAAGCAAAATAACGGCAATCAGAGCAGAGAAAAGCAATATGGTGGTGTTCTGCATGGACGACGGTTCTGAAATCGTTAAACGGTGGACAGACCGCTCCAGAGCAGAAAGCTGGACGCCTGAAATGAAGGAAAAAGCACGACAGCGGGCATTACAGGCAAGGAGGAAAAAGGAATGAACAGAACAGCAGCACGGTCGGTCACAGTCATTCCGCCGACCATCAATCCGCTGACGCACCTTTCCAGGGTGACTGTACAAAAACGGCGGGTCGCAGGATACGCAAGAGTGTCCACAGACAGCGATGAGCAGTTCACCAGCTACGAGGCACAGGTGGATTACTACACGCAATACATCAAACGCAATCCCGAATGGGAGTTTGTTAAGGTTTACACCGACGAAGGCATTTCCGGCACGAATACCAAG
>OICT01001234.1_pt1 | contig 10331 bp, 7 predicted proteins | sample 1581331 | NCBI WGS metagenome assembly OICT01 (sample SAMEA3882544, study PRJEB24775) | human gut metagenome | biome: human-associated habitat; feature: intestine environment; material: feces | place: Netherlands | collected 2009/2010 | reverse complement strand
AAATTCTGGGCAAAGTACAACGAGCGCTATCTCATGGCGGACAAAGACCTGACAAAACCTACCGAGATCGAGTTCTGCACCGGCAGCTTCTCGGCCGTGGACACTGCGGTGTTCAAGGCTGTGGGCGGCTTTGATGAGGACTACTTCATGTATGTGGAGGACGCCGATCTCACCCAGAAGATGCGCACCCGGGGCAAGGCGTATCTGGTGCCCCAGTATACCGCCATCCACGCCTGGCACCGCGCTGCCCACCGGGATCTCAAGCCCGCCCTCTGGCAGACGGGAAACCTGCTGAAGTATTTCCATAAGTGGGGCTTCAAGTGGTAAGAAACGCTCCACCATCGCGATGTGCTGCCGCCGCAGGCGGCTGAACGGTTCTGTTTGACGGCCTGTTCCGGAAAAAATTCTGGAACAGGCCGTTTTTTCTTGCTTTTTTTTCGATTTGAGAGTAGAATAAGGTGTAAAACTATCTGATGCCGCCCCGTGCGGCCGGAACTTTTACCCTGTAACTTTGTTGACAGCGGACGCAGCTCCGCTTTGAATATTACGAGGTGAGCGTTTCACCCCGTATAGCTGCACAACTTTTTCAATACAAATAAAGGAGTGCACAAATTATGAAAGGCATTATTCTGGCCGGCGGTGCCGGCACCCGGCTTTATCCGCTGACAATGGTCACCAGCAAGCAGCTGCTGCCTGTCTACGATAAGCCCATGATCTACTATCCTCTGTCCACCCTCATGCTGGCCGGCATTCAGGATATCCTGATCATCTCCACCCCCACTGATACGCCGCGCTTTGAGGCGCTGCTGGGCGATGGCAGCCAGTACGGCATCCATCTGCAATATAAGGTCCAGCCCTCTCCCGATGGTCTGGCACAGGCCTTTATTCTGGGCGAAGAGTTCATCGGCGACGACTGCTGCGCCATGATCCTGGGCGACAACATCTTCTACGGCAACGGCTTCTCCAAGATCCTCAAGACTGCCGCCGCCAATGCAGAGACCAAGGGCCGCTGCACGGTGTTCGGCTACTATGTGCAGGACCCCGAGCGTTTCGGCATCGTGGAATTCGACCAGAACGGAAAAGCTGTTTCCATTGAAGAGAAACCGGAAAAGCCCAAAAGCAACTACTGTGTAACCGGTCTCTACTTCTACGACAACAAGGTTGTAGAGTACGCAAAAAATCTGAAGCCAAGCGCAAGAGGCGAGCTTGAGATCACAGACCTGAACCGTATCTACCTTGAGAAGGGACAGCTGAACGTTGAGCTTCTGGGCCAGGGCTTCACATGGCTGGATACCGGTACACATGAAAGCCTTGTAGAGGCAACCAACTTCGTAAAAACCATGGAGCAGCATCAGCACCGCAAGATCGCATGCCTTGAGGAGATTGCTTACTTAAACGGCTGGATCACAAAGGAGGACGTGCTCAAGGTTTACGAAATCCTTAAGAAAAACCAGTATGGCCAGTATCTCAAGGATGTTCTGGACGGAAAATATCTGGACGCGCTTCACTGAGCCGATCTGTTTTTTAACACTGTATTTACCGGCGGGCTCCGTTCCGACGGAATCCGCATAAGATCAATCATTCATATTATAAAGGAGATTTTTTATGACAATCATTGTTACCGGCGGTGCCGGATTTATTGGAAGCAACTTTGTATTTCATATGTTAAACAAATACCCGGACTATCGCATCGTTTGTCTGGACTGCCTGACATATGCAGGTAACTTATCTACACTGGAGCCTGTAATGGACAATCCGAATTTCCGTTTTGTAAAAGAAAGCATTACAGACCGTGAAGCAGTGTACAAATTATTCGAAGAAGAGAAACCGGACATGGTTGTAAACTTCGCAGCAGAAAGCCACGTAGACCGTTCTATCGAGAACCCGGAAGTATTCCTGGATACAAACATCAAAGGTACTGCTGTACTGATGGATGCCTGCAGAAAATATGGTATCAAACGTTACCATCAGGTATCTACAGATGAAGTATACGGAGATCTGCCATTAGACCGCCCAGATCTTTTCTTTACAGAAGAAACACCAATCCATACAAGTTCCCCTTACAGTAGTTCTAAAGCTGGCGCTGATTTATTAGTTCTCGCCTACCACAGAACTTACGGGCTGCCTGTAACAATCAGCCGTTGCTCCAACAACTACGGCCCATATCATTTCCCAGAGAAATTAATTCCGCTTATGATCGCAAATGCATTAAATGACAAACCACTCCCAGTTTACGGCAAAGGGGAAAATGTCCGTGACTGGCTTTATGTAAAGGATCACTGCCGGGCGATCGATTTGATCCTGCGTCATGGAAAAGAAGGGGAAATTTACAATGTCGGCGGGCATAACGAGATGAAGAATATTGATATTGTGAAGCTGATCTGCAGGGAGCTTGGAAAGCCGGAAGAGCTGATTACTTATGTGGAGGATCGGAAAGGGCATGACAGAAGATATGCAATCGATCCGTCAAAGATCCACAGAGAGCTTGGCTGGCTTCCGGAAACAAAATTCGCAGACGGTATCAAGAAAACAATCAAATGGTATCTGGATAACAAGGAATGGTGGGAAACTATCATCTCCGGAGAATATCAGAACTATTATGAAAAAATGTACGCACACCGCGGGGAGGCATAATTTATGAGAATTTTTGTAACAGGTGTAGGCGGTCAGCTTGGACATGATGTTATGAACGAACTTGCGAAACGCGGCTATGAAGGTGTGGGAAGCGACATTGCTCCTTCCTACAGCGGAATCGCTGATGGCACTGCAGTTACCACAATGCCTTATGTTCAGATGGATATCACTGACAAAGCTTCTGTAGAAAAAGTCATTAAAGAAGCAAATGTTGATGCTGTGATCCACTGTGCTGCATGGACAGCTGTAGATGCTGCTGAAGATGAAGAGAATCAGCCGAAGGTCCGTCTGGTAAATGTAACCGGAACTCAGAATATTGCTGATGTGTGCAAAGAGCTTGACATCAAGATGCTGTATCTGTCCACTGATTATGTATTCGATGGTCAGGGAACCACTCCATGGGAGCCTGACTGCAAGGACTATAAACCATTAAATGTCTATGGACAGACAAAGCTGGACGGTGAACTTGCCGTATCCGGCACAGTTGATAAGTTCTTTATCGTCCGTATTGCATGGGTATTCGGCAAAAACGGCAAGAACTTTATCAAAACCATGATCAACCTCGGAAAAACTCATGATACTCTCTCCGTAGTCAATGACCAGATCGGTACACCTACTTATACCTATGACCTGGCAAGACTTCTGGTAGATATGATCGAAACTGAAAAATACGGTTATTATCATGCAACCAATGAGGGCGGATATATCAGCTGGTATGATTTCACAAAAGAAATCTTCCGTCAGGCCGCTGCCATGGGACACCCGGAATATCTCCCGGAAAACATGACAGTCAACTCCGTCACAACTGCAGAGTATGGCGCTTCCAAAGCAGCCAGACCGTTTAACAGCCGCCTGGATAAGAGCAAACTGACAGCCAATGGTTTCACACCACTCCCCACCTGGCAGGATGCACTTGGACGGTATCTGAAAGAACTGGATTTCTAATCACGACCACCGGCTTAGCCGGTGGTTTGCTTTGACCCTATAAGGGTCTATTACCGGCACTGGAGTCTAAAGACTCATCGAAATAGGTTCGCCAAGCGCAACATCATTTACCTACAAAGCCCTTTCGGGCTTATCTTTATTTGTTACGTTTTACTGGCTCACCCGTAAACGGGTCAATATACTCTTTCAGTGTCATTTGATCATATTCCAGATCATCCTGTAACTGATTTGCTATATATTCCTGTATTTTCTTTGCATTTTTCCCTACCGTATCTACATAATATCCGCGACACCAGAAATGTCTGTTTCCATATTTGTACTTCAGATTTGCATGTCTTTCGAATATCATTAATGTACTCTTTCCTTTTAAGTACCCTACAAAATACGATACACTTATGCTTGGCGGAATTTCTACTAACATGTGTACATGATCTGGACATATCTCTGCTTCAACAATTTTTACACCTTTTCTTTTGCATAACATACTCAAAATATCTGCTATATCCTGTTTAATTTTTCCATATGCTACTTTTCTTCTATATTTTGGTGCAAAAACAATATGATACTTACAATTCCACTTTGTATGTGATAAACTATTATTATCCATATGGATACCTCCTGTGTATATTAGTGCGGTTGGCGAACCTACATTAATTATACCACCGGAGGTTTTTTTCTGTAAGCTGAAGCAATGCTGACTCACCTGCATAGCAGGTGGTTTATTTGTTTTCCAAAGCTCCGTTTTTCGGATCAGCGAAAAACTCCACAATGGCAAACAGGGCTTTGCCCTAACAAAGAGAGCGTGATTCATAAATCCGGGTTTCTCCGAATTATGAACCACGCTCCGGATTGTTTATATTTCTTCTATTACACGTCTATTATATGTTGTCAAAAATTAGTATGCACGTCCGTCAATAATTTCCTGTGTGATAGGTGTTACGTCATATTCGCCCTCTTCATCAAGACTGTTTACAGCTTTAACTTTATCAACTGTATCATCTGTAGCAAAGATTTCTTCATCTACATAGTTCAGTTTTTCAACTTCTTCACCAGCTTCAAGAGCTTTGATCAGTTCTTCTGCACGTGGTCCGTGTAATGGGTTACACTCAACATCGCATGCGATCTTGCCGGCTAATGTATCTGTTAAACCAGCATTTGTTGTATCAAAAGACATAACCATGATTTCACCGTTTGCGATATCAGATCCTACTGTTTTACCAGCTGCTTCGATAGCATCGATAGCACCGAATGCTTCGTTATCGTTCTCGCAGTATACAACATTAATATTGTCATACTGTTTCAGCATGGACTCCATAACTTCCTGTCCTTTAGCCTGTGTGAATTCACCTGACTGCTGAGCAAGTAAGTTCCATCCATAGTTGTCAACACCTTCTTCAAGGCCTTTAGAACGTCCAATCTGAGCTGTAGATCCGATTGTACCCTGGATATCAACGATGTTAACATCTTTTGCATCGATTCCCTTAGCTGTTGTGTATGCATTCAGCCATTCAGCTGCTTTTCTTCCTTCGAGTAAGGAGTCAGTTCCGATCCATGTTGTATATAAGCTGTCATCAGATACATCAACCATACGGTCTACGATGATTACAGGAATATCAGCATCTTTAGCTTCCTGAAGAACTGTATCCCAACCTGTCTCTGTTACAGGAGCTAAAAGAATGTAATCAACTTCCTGCTGGATGAAGTTACGGATTGCTGTTAACTGATTTTCCTGTTTCTGCTGTGCATCGTCAAAGATTAATTCATATCCGTTCTCTTCGCTGAATGTGGATTTCATGGATTCTGTATTAGCTGTACGCCAGTCAGATTCAGCACCTACCTGTGAGAAACCAACTGTGATTGTGTCGTCCGCTGCTGCTACACCCACTGCCGGAACAACGCTCATACCGCATACCATTGTTGCTGTTAATAAAGCTGACACGATTTTTTTCTTCATTTTGTAAATCCTCCCGATTCATTTAAGATGTCTTTATTATAGTAAAAATCCAGGAAAATTCCATAGAATATTTTCCGCAAAAAGTTTATTCTTCTATCATATTTTGTTCACAATTTATACAAGGTTTGTTTTTTTATTGTGGAAGTTGGATTTTTTATTGTGCATTATAAATATAGAAACAAATTATCATCTGTCTTTTATATTCACTTTGCACAATTCAGCATTAGTCGACATAATTCATACATTCCATTATTTGGCAGACCTTCGTAAGTCTCTATCAGCAGGCCATAAAACTGTTATTGGATATGAATAAACAATAAAATAATTGACTTTATCCACCTGAATACATAACAAAAGCTGCATATCTGTTAAGATTCTTAACTTCATGCAGCTTTTTCTTTGTTTATCTTGAATTGTTATCCCGGTTAATTTTTTTCGCCATATACACTTCCATAACCGTACCTTCTCCCTCTGTAGAAGAAATCTTCAGTCCATAACCCGGACCATAATAAAGTACAATTCTCTCTGACACCGCAGCAAGTCCGAACCCGGCACGTTCACCGGTGCGGATGGCTTCCTGTACTTCATAAAGACGTTCCGGTGTCATTCCCTGACCATTGTCAGTCACTCTCAGCATCATATCATCTCCCAGATTGAATCCTTCAATAAGAATCTTACCTTTTCCACGCTTATTCTTAATTCCATGATAAAGAGCATTCTCCGCTAACGGCTGCAAAGTAAGCTTCGGCACCATCACTTCATCCAGTTCCGGCGGAATATTAATCTCAAATTCCATAATATCCCTGTATCTTGACTGCTGAATCTCCAGATAACTCAATGTGTGGCGTTTCTCTTCCGACAGCGGAATGATATCCTTCCCCTTCGAAAGCGAAGTGCGGAAAAAAACAGACAGACTTGTGATCATATCCACTGCATCCTGCTGCATACCACCCTCCACCAGCCACACAATAGTGTCCAGTGTATTATACAGAAAATGCGGATTTACCTGTGCCTGGATCAGCTGCAGCTCCGTCATATGCTGTACCTCCTGCTCCTTACGCACATTCTCAAGAAGCCCTTCAATCCTTCCTGCCATCTTTCTGGTACCGGCATCAAGCTCCTGGATTTCAACACTGTCGGCAGATACTACATTAATAGTTTTGTACTCTCCTTTTCCAACCTTCTTAATATTATGGAGAATTTCAGAAATCGGTTTGGTAATGCTGTATGTCAGACGAAAAGAACGCCGCAGCAGAATAGCCGTAGCAACCAAAATCGCCGCACACATAGTGATGATCGTCAGACGTACATTTCCAGCCAGTTGAGACTCTATCTGCACCAGTTCCGTCGCCTCCTGATAAATATAATTCTGCATTTCTTTCTCAAAGAGCGTGGTCAGGATTTCTGTATTATTTGCCACAAATTCCTGTCGTTCCTGATAATTCTTTATCTCAAGAAGCTGATTCATCCGTTTCTTAAGATTCTCCAGATAGTTAGTCAGATATTTCAGAGAACGCAGGCTTTCCTTCTTTGATGTGGTTTTCTTCAGACTCTCCACAGTACTGATTGCCTTGTCTACCTGCTCTGTCGGCAGCCCGTCCTTACCTTTTCGCCCGATAGTCACATAATAGATATCCATATCCACTTCATCTTTAAAGCTCATATCATTATTGGAATTTCTATAGTTTGCATTATATTCCGAACTCACCGCCAGATTATTAGACAACTGATTATATTCATTTGTATAATGCCAGAAAAAAACAAGAAGCACTATGATCAGAATTGTCATAGGGATCATAGTGCTCAGAAGCATCCACTTCATCTTTGTTTCCAGCTTCTCCTGTTTCTGCTTCATGAATCAGACTTCTCCTCTCGTCTTACGATACTCACTCGGAGTCATTCCCTGAGTTTTCTTAAAAAGATAGCTGAAGTAATGCGCATCCTTATATCCCACTTCCCCTGCAATCTCACTGGAACGTTTGGAAGTACAGCGAAGCAGCTCCTTTGCCTTGTCCATGCGAAGCGAAGTCAGATACTCAATAAATGTCTGTCCCATATTCTGACTGAAAAGCGCGCTGAAATGATTGGCACTCACATTCGCCACATGCGCCACTCTATTCAGAGAAATCTCTTCATCCATATAATGTCCATCTATAAAATCTATTGCCTGCTTCAACACACTTCTGTTCTGACTGCCTGCATTTTCATCACGGATTGCAATGGCCCGTTTCAGGACTTCCTCTGCATATGCAACAGAAGCTTCTGTAGACTGGCTTGTCTTCTTCACAACATCATCTGTCTCTTCTCTGGACAATTCCGTATCATCATATCCAATTTTCTTAAGAAATGACAGTACAGAAAAACGCACATTCAAAACCACATAATTACGGAACACCAGTGATTCCATCGGTTCCCTGCCAATAGCATGGAAATAATCATGGACAAAACTGTCTACTTCATCTTCCAGACCACTGCTTAAAAATTTCTGAAGGATTTCCGGATTCAGGGCATTGATATTCACATTCTTAAGCTGAACAGCTTCTGTTTTTGAAGTGTCTGCTGAATTCTCCTTTACCTGCTCAAGCATATTGTAATAAAGAATATGCCCGTCATACAGATAACGGAATGCATAAGTTCTTGCAGCCGTGTGATAACTCTGCTTAATTCTGCTCAGACGGTCTGCCTCCTCGCCGACTGCCACAAACCAGTCCACATTTGCTCTGGTTTCTTCCATGATCTTCTGAATTGTTTCCACACATTCGCATGTATTCTTCTTTATCGTATCTCGCTGCCCCTTGACCAGAATCGCATAACTGAACACCTGATGTCTGAAAAGCATCGCAACCGGATGACTGAGGAAATAATTCTCAATCTTCTTATGTACTTCTGCCTCCCAGTCTGAATATCCTTCCGACGAATTACAACTGCTGTCTGAAGCATCCGGTGTAAAAATCAGAATATTATAAGCCTCTGCCACAATATCAAGATTCAAACGATCTGCTCTCCGATAAATCTCTTCCAGATCAAAGTCCGCTCTCACCAGAGATTCAAAGAAATCACGGCTCGCATTCCTCTCATACTCCTGCATCTCCAGTTTGAATTTCTCATAATATTCCTTCTGCGTCTTCTCATGTTCATAACGATTATGAATCTCCTCCAAACGCTCAATAAATGCATTCTTAGTAATTGGTTTCAGCAGATAATCCTCCACACCAATATTGATTGCCTGTTTCGCATAGTTAAAGTCATCATAGCCACTAAGAATCTTAATGTCCGGCAACTCCTTCTTCACCAATTTACATAATGTCAGACCATCCATAAACGGCATCTTAATATCAGTGATCAGAAGATCCGGTTTGCTCTTTAATATCAACGGCAGTGCCATCTCCCCATCAGATGCTTCTCCTGCCAGTTCAAATCCATACTGCTCCCAGGGAATCATCTTCTTAATCATCTCCCTGATCACAACTTCATCCTCTACCAAAAAAGTTTTTAACATCCCTACCACTCTCTCATACTAAAAAATCTACAGCAATCCTCTTAAATACATTATTTACGAGAACTTCTACATATCCATCATACAGGTTAACACCATAACTTTAATACATGTCGCACACTCAGGCAAGTTATTTTTTAAATGCTTCACACACTTCCTTTCACAGACGAGAAAGTTCCCCATCCGGACAGGGGATGACCGGACAGGGAACTTTCTCTGATAACTTTGGCTAAATTTTGAGTTAATATTTTTTCTTATTATTAAGTTACTTATTTTTTACAGGAAATAATTCCTCTGCTTTCGGTGCCCAATGTTCTGCATAAGCATCACATTTCGCACAAAGATGCTCCACAGACTCCGGAGACTGCAAATCTGTAGACTTCGCACCGGATTCTTCAACCATCTTACGAAGCTTCTGCGGATTCTCAAGCATCGGGCATGGACGAAGCATATTTTCATTAAACGGCTGACCGTCATGATATGCCATGAAGATCGGACTCTTCAATGCTTCCAGCAGAGTATTTTCATAAATATTTGCATTGGAATAATGGATAAATACACATGGGTCTACATCACCATTCGCATTGATATGAAGGTAACGTCTTCCTCCTGCAATACATCCTCCTACATACTGCGCATCATTCTGGAAATCCATTCCAAAAATAGCTTTTGTAGAACGGTACTCTCTGATCTTGTGATACATCTTCTCACGCTGCTGTGGATTCGGCATTAATTCTACTACAGCGTCATTACCTGTCGGCATATAATGGAAAAACCATACAAATAATGCACCACAGTCAATAATGTGATCAAAAAATTCCTCGCTGCTTACACTGTCCACATTTGCAGAAGTATAACAGGTAGATACACCAAACGGAAGTTTATGAGCTTTCAGAAGTTCCATTGCATGCATAACTTTCTGATATACACCTTCTCCACGACGTCCGTCGTTTGCTTCCTCAGAACCTTCCAGGCTGATTGCCGGAACAAAGTTCTTAACACGAAGCATTTCCTGGCAGAATTCTTCGTCGATCAGTGTACCATTTGTAAAGGAAAGGAACTCGCAGTCCGGATATTTCTCACAGATACGCATCAGGTCTTTCTTACGTACCAGCGGTTCACCACCTGTATATATGTACATATAAGTTCCCATTTTTCTGCCCTGCTCTACGATAGAACAGATGGTGTCAAAATCAAGATTCAGTTTGTGACCATACTCTGCTGCCCAGCATCCTGTGCAGTGCAGATTACAGGCACTGGTAGGATCCAACAGGATCGCCCATGGTACATTACAGTTATTTT
>OICT01001232.1_pt1 | contig 10342 bp, 7 predicted proteins | sample 1581331 | NCBI WGS metagenome assembly OICT01 (sample SAMEA3882544, study PRJEB24775) | human gut metagenome | biome: human-associated habitat; feature: intestine environment; material: feces | place: Netherlands | collected 2009/2010 | reverse complement strand
CCCCGCTTGGGGTCGTCGGCACCCCACACCACGCGGCTCACCTGCGCCCAGCCGATGGCCCCGGCGCACATGATGCAGGGCTCGACCGTCACGTAGAGCGTGCACCCCTGCAGGTACTTGCCGCCGAGCGTCGTCGCGGCGGCCGTCAGCGCCTGCATCTCGGCGTGGGCCGTGGGGTCGGCAAGCGTCTCGACAAGGTTGTGGCCCCGCCCCACGACGGCGCCGCCGGCAACGACGACCGCCCCGATCGGCACCTCGTGCTGCTGCAACGCCTTGCGCGCCTCGGCCAGTGCCAGGCGCATGAACTTTTCGTCTTCGCTCCGCTGTGGTTCCATCGTGTCCGTTTTTTTCTGCAAAAATAGCGTTTTCACGAAAAAAAGCCCGCTCCGGCGGCGGTTTTTCGGATCGCGCGGGGCCCGCCGTTCCCGATTTGCAGATTTGCCCCGTTTTCCTTTCCGATTCCGAAACCTTTTTGCTAACTTTGCCCGTTACTTGGGAACTAACGAACAAAAAACACACCATATTATGTACAGAACCCATACGTGCGGCTGTCTGAGAGCCGAAAACGTCAACGAAACCGTCACCCTCGCGGGGTGGGTCCAGAAAGTGCGGAACCTCGGCGCCATGACCTTCATCGACCTGCGCGACCGTTACGGCATCACGCAGATCGTCGTCGAGGAGCACTAGGCACAGGAGGTGCGCGACGCGGCGGCCCGCATCGGCCGCGAGTGGGTCATCCAGGTCACGGGGCGCGTGCTCGAGCGCGAGTCGAAGAACCCGAAGATGGCCACGGGCGACATCGAGGTGGCCGCCGAGCGGATCACCGTCCTCAACGAGGCGCTGCTGCCCCCCTTCACGATCGAGGAGGTGTCGGACGGCGGCGACGACCTGCGCATGAAGTACCGCTACCTCGACCTGCGGCGCCCGCCCCTGCAGCGCAACCTGATCCTGCGCCACAAGATGGCCCAGGAGATCCGCCGCTTCCTCGACTCGGAGGGATTCCTCGAGATCGAAACCCCCTACCTGGTGGGCTCGACGCCCGAGGGGGCACGCGACTTCGTCGTACCGAGCCGCATGAACCCCAACCAGTTCTACGCTCTGCCGCAGTCGCCGCAGACGCTCAAGCAGCTGCTCATGGTCGCCGGCTACGACAAGTATTTCCAGATCGTGCGCTGCTTCCGCGACGAGGACCTGCGCGCCGACCGCCAGCCCGAATTCACGCAGATCGACTGCGAGATGTCGTTCGTCGAGCAGGAGGACGTGCTGGAGGTCTTCGAGCGGTGGGCCAAGCACATGTTCCACGAGGTGCTGGGCCTCGATTTCCGCGAGCCGCTGCGCCGCATGCCGTGGATCGAGGCGATGGAGAAGTACGGTTCGGACAAGCCCGACCTGCGCTTCGGCATGGAGTTCTCCGACCTGACGGACCTGGCCAAGGGCCACGGCTTCAGCGTCTTCGACGAGGCCGAGTACGTCACGGGCTTCGCCGCGACGGGCTGCGCGACCTACACGCGCAAGCAGATCGACGCGCTGACCGAATACGTCAAGCGCCCGCAGGTGGGGGCCAAGGGGCTCATCTGGATCCGCGTCGAGGAGAACAGCACCAAGTCCTCGATCGACAAGTTCTACACCCCGGACGAGGTGCGCGCGATGGCCGACCGCTGCGGTGCGAAGGCCGGTGACATGGTCTTCATCCTCTGCGGCAAAAAGTTCAAGGCGCTCACGCAGCTCTGCGCCCTGCGTCTGGAGGTGGCCCAGCAGCTGGGGCTGCGCGACCCGAAGAAGTTTGCGCCGCTGTGGGTCGTCGACTTCCCGATGTTCGAGTGGGACGAGGAGACGCAGCGCTTCTACGCCATGCACCACCCCTTCACCTCGCCCAAACCCGAGGACGTGCAGTACCTCGAAAGCGATCCTGGCCGCGTGCGCGCCAACGCCTACGACTTCGTCTGCAACGGCACGGAGATCGGCGGCGGCTCGATCCGTATCCACGACGCCAAATTGCAGGCGCAGATATTCAAGTGCCTGGGCTTCACGCCCGAGCGGGCGCAGGAGCAGTTCGGCTTCCTGATGAACGCCTTCAAGTTCGGTGCGCCCCCTCACGGAGGTCTGGCCTTCGGTTTCGACCGGCTCTGCTCGCTCTTCGGCGGCTCGGACTCGATCCGCGACTACATCGCCTTCCCGAAGAACAACGCCGGTCGCGACGTGATGCTCGACGCCCCGTCGCGGCTCGACCAGGCGCAGCTCGACGAACTCTACCTCGAACTGCGCAAGCCCGAGGCATAGCCGCCCCGTGCTCCCGCATACGCGAAAAGCCCGAATCGGATTCGGGCTTTTCGCATGTCGGGAGTTTGCCGGACGGGAAAAAATCCGTACTTTTGAACGACAAACCACACCGCCATGTCGAACATTCCATTGGCCGAACGCCTGCGTCCCCATACGCTCGACGACTACGTCGGGCAGGAGCACCTCGTGGGCAAAAACGGCGTCTTCCGCAAGTTTTTCGAGACGGGAAACGTCCCCTCGTTCATCCTCTGGGGTCCCCCGGGCGTGGGCAAGACGACGCTGGCCAGGATCGTCGCCTCGCAGCTCGAGCGCCCCTTCTTCACCCTCTCGGCCGTGACGTCGGGCGTCAAGGAGGTGCGCGAGGTGATCGAGTCGGCGCGCAAGCAGCGCTTCTTCGACCAGCGGGCGCCCTTCCTGTTCATCGACGAGATCCACCGCTTCAACAAGTCGCAGCAGGACTCGCTGCTCGGCGCCGTCGAGCAGGGGGTCGTCACCCTGATCGGCGCCACGACCGAGAACCCCTCGTTCGAGGTGATCTCGCCGCTGTTGAGCCGCTGTCAGGTCTACATCCTCAAGCCGCTCGAGGACAAGGACCTCGAGGTGCTGCTCCACCGGGCCCTGACCACCGACACGGAGCTGCGCGAACGCGAGATCGAGGTCGTGGAGACCGGTGCGCTGCTACGCTTCGCCGGAGGCGACGCCCGCAAGCTGCTCAACATCCTGGACATCCTCGCCGGAGCCACCGACGGCAAGCTGACCATCACGGACCGGTACGTCACCGACTGCCTCCAGCAGAACATCGCCCTCTACGACAAGCAGGGCGAGCAGCACTACGACGTCATCTCGGCCTTCATCAAGTCGGTGCGGGGCAGCGACCCCAATGCGGCGATCTACTACCTGGCGCGCATGCTGGCCGGGGGCGAGGAGCCGCGCTTCATCGCCCGGCGGCTGGTGATCCTCGCCTCGGAGGACATCGGGCTGGCCAACCCCAACGCGCTGCTGCTGGCCAACGCCTGCTTCGACACGGTGCACAAGATCGGCATGCCCGAGGCGCGCATCACGCTGGCCGAGACGACGATCTACCTGGCCACAAGCCCCAAGAGCAACTCGGCCTACATGGCCATCAACCGGGCTCTGGCAATGGTCGAGCACGACACGACGAACCGCCCCGTGCCGCTGCACCTGCGCAACGCCCCGACACGGCTCATGAAGGAGGCCGGCTACGGCAAGGACTACAAGTACGCCCACGACTACGCCGGGCACTTCGCCGAGCTGGAGTTCCTGCCCGAGTCGCTCGCCGGAACACGCTTCTACGAACCCGACGAGCAGAATGCCGCCGAGGCGAAGATCGCCGAGCGCATCCGCACGCTCTGGAAAGGCAAATACTGATCCCGATGAAACGCATAGGCATCCTTTCGGACACGCACGGCACGTTCGACGAGCGGCTGCGGGAGTTTTTCCGCGACGTCGACGAAATCTGGCACGCGGGCGACATCGGCTCGCTCGAGCTGGCTGACCGCATCGCCGCCTTCAAGCCCCTGCGCGCCGTCTCGGGCAACATCGACGGCGGCCTCACGCGCCGCGTCTACCCGCAGTTTCTGACCTTCACGTGCGAGGAGGTCCCCGTGCTGATGACCCACATCGGCGGCTACCCGCGCCACTACGCCCCGCACATCGTCGACCGCATCCGGGCCGTGCGGCCGCGCCTGTTCGTCTGCGGGCACTCGCACATCCTGCGCGTGATGTACGACGAGGTCTACGACCTGCTGGCCGTGAATCCCGGCGCCGCGGGCGAATACGGCTTCCACCGCACGCGCACGGCCGTGCGGCTGGTCATCGACGGCGCCCAAATGCGCGACATGGAGGTCGGCGAATGGCCGCGCCGCGGGCAGAAGCAGTAACCGTCCGCAGGTCCCTCACCCGAATGTGCGACAGATGCGTCCGAATGCGGCATACGAACGGATCATTCTGCGAATCAATACGATAAAATCCCGGAAAAGGTCCCGCGGCACAAGAAACGGGACCGGAGAGGCAATCGCCTCCGCCACACCGCCGGCGGGTGCCGGAACACGCTGATCCGAAACGGTTTAGGACGACCGCCACACCGTCGGGCCGCGCCCCGGCACAAGGGTAATACGCTGACAATCAGCAATCGTTTCAAATATGTAAACAAATCCGCCCGCACAATACACGATTGCGTCGTGCCGTTATCGGGACGAAAACCAAACGACGACGCACATGCAACTGAAAATCTCGAAGACGCTCGAAGGCATCATCGCCCGGGCGGCATTCAACACGACGAAAGCGGGCATGACTCACTCGCTCAAGGACATCCTCACGCTGGAGCTGCTCCGCGAAGAGGGGTCTCTCGCCTATCAGCTGCTCTCCTCCCGGCTCAAGGACTGGGAGCTCTACCAGATACGCCTGCGCATCGAGCGCGACATCCTCGCCGCCGACGGGCAGGGACCCGCGCCCGACGCCTTCTACCGGGCATTCACCGACGAACTGCGCTCCTCGGTCGAGGGGACGACGCGCAGCATCTCGACCGCCCATGCGCTGCTGGCCATCGTGCGCGACCGCACAACCGCCACGGCCCGCGTGCTCGAGATGTACGGCATCACGGCCGACTCGCTCTCCGGAGAGCTGCGCCGGCTCGCCACCGAGGAGGAGTTCCGGCCCGTGCTGCGAATCGGCATGGCGGGACCCGGCAACGACCGGGAGGCCGGGGCGGCGCCCGCGGAGCAGCTGCTCGACCGCTTCGGCACGGACCTCACGCAGCTGGCCCGCGAGGGGCGCATCGACCCGGTCGTGGGGCGCGATGCGGAGATCGAACGCGTGGTGCAGATCCTCTCGCGCCGCCGGAAGAACAACCCGATCCTGATCGGCGAGGCCGGCGTGGGCAAGAGCGCCGTGGTCGAAGGGCTGGCCCTGCGCATCGCCCGCGGCGAAGTGCCCTGCACGATCGCCGACAAACGGATCTTCTCGCTCGACGTCTCGTCGCTCGTCGCCGGGACGAAATTCCGGGGCGAGTTCGAGGAGCGCATGCAGCAGCTGCTCGACGAGTTGCGGCGCTCGCGCGAGACGATTCTCTTCATCGACGAAATCCACACGATCGTCGGCGCCGGCGCCACGCAGGGGAGCCTCGACACGGCCAACATCCTCAAGCCGGTCCTCGCACGCGGCGAGCTGCAGACCATCGGCGCCACGACGCTCGCCGAATACCGGGCCAACATCGAGAGCGACACGGCCCTCGAGCGCCGCTTCCAGCGCGTGCTGGTCGAGCCGACAAGCCCCGAGCAGACGCTGCGCATCCTGCGCAACATCGCCCCCCGCTACGAGGCGCACCACCGGGTCCGCTACACGGACGAGGCACTGAACGCCTGCGTGGAGCTCACCGCACGCTACGTCACCGACCGCCACTTCCCCGACAAGGCGATCGACGTGCTCGACGAAGCAGGCGCCCGCGCGCACCTCGCAACGGCCCGCGAGCCGGAGGAGCTGCGCCGCCTCGAGCAGGAGCTGGCGCAGACGCGACAGGCCGGACGCGAGGCCGTCGAAGCGCTGGTCTACGAGCAGGCGGCCGCGGCGCGGCTGCGCGAAAGCGCCCTGCGTGCGGTGCTCGACGAACGCCGCACGGCGTGGCGGCGGCAGAGCGAGGAGCATCCGGCGCAGATCACCGCAGCGGACATCCGCGCCGTCGTCACGGCCATGACGGGCATCCCGGCCGAGCGCATCTCGGAGAGCGAGAGCGCCCGGCTGCGCACGCTGCGCGACCACCTTGCCCGGCGCATCGTGGGCCAGTCCGAGGCCGTCGAGCGCATCGCCGGCACGATCCGCCGCGCCCGCGCCGGGCTGCGCGAGGAGGGCCGCCCGATCGGCGTCTTCCTCTTCGTCGGCCCCACGGGCGTGGGCAAGACGCTGCTTGCGAAGGAGGTGTCGAAGTGGCTCTTCGACGGAGAGCGCGGACTCATCCGCCTCGACATGAGCGAATACGCCGAAAAGCACAACGTCGCCCGCCTGATCGGCTCGCCGCCGGGATACGTCGGCTACGGCGAGGGCGGGCAGCTGACCGAGGCCGTGCGGCGGCAGCCCTATGCCGTGGTGCTTCTGGACGAGATCGAGAAGGCCCACCCCGAGGTCTTCAACACGCTGCTGCAACTCTTCGACGAGGGGCACCTGACCGACGGCACGGGACGCCGCGTCGACTTCCGCAACACGATCGTCATCATGACCTCGAACGTCGGGTCGCGCGACGCCGCACAGCGCGCCGTGCGTGTCGGCTACGACACGGCGTCGAAAGAGACGGCTGCCGCGACGGCTCCGGCGGCGGAGTACCGGCGGGCGCTGGAGCGGACCTTTTCCCCGGAGTTCCTGAACCGCATCGACGACATCGTGCTTTTCCGGCCGCTGGCGCTCGGCGACGCGGAACGGATCGTCGACCTGGAGCTCGCCGCGCTGCTCGAGCGCACGCTCCGTCTGGGCTACCGGCTCCGGGTGACCCGAACGGCTCGCCGGCGCCTCGCCTCGATGGGCTTCGAGGCCCGCTACGGCGTGCGGGCGCTCAAGCGCACCCTCACCGAGCAGGTCGAGGAGCCGCTCTCAACGCTCATCGTCGACGGCCGGCTGCACGAGGGCGACACAATCGTCGTCGAATCGGACCGCGGCAGCGGCATCCGGCTGCGCGTGGCCTGACCGCCGACAAGCAGGGAAAGGGACGGGAAGAGGCGAAAAGGCACTCTTCCCGTCTTCGGTTGCGGACACGTTGCGGCGGCCCCGACCGAAAAAGAGACACAAAACGGCGGCCGGCGCCCCTTTTCAGAGATTATTTCTTACCTTTGCGCTCCCATGTACAGATTTTCGACATACAAGGAGCAATACCGGGCCAACCTGAAGCTGGCCCTGCCCGTCGTGCTCACGCAGCTGGGGCAGATCCTCACGCAGTTCGCCGACAACCTGATGGTCGGCCGCTACGGCGGCGACGACCCCACGCCGCTGGCCGCCGTCTCGTTCGGCGGCTCGGTCTTCTTCATCCTCTTCATCGCCGCAATCGGCGTGGCCCTCGGTCTCACGCCCCTCGTCGGGGAGCTCTACGCGCAGGGGGATCGGCGCCGCTCGGCCACGCTGCTGCAGAACGGCATCCTCTTCTTCACGGTGCTGGGACTCGCCATCGGCGCGCTGCAATACGCCGCCATCCCGCTGCTCTACCGCATGGGCCAGCCGGTCGATGTCGTCGACATGGCCATCCCCTATTACCGGATGCTGGTCCTGAGCATGCCCTTCATCATGCTCTTCTTCGCCTTCAAGCAGTTCCTCGAGGGCGTGGGCAACACGAAGGTCGAGATGGTCGTCACGATTATCGCCAACCTGGCCAACATCGGCTTCAACTGGCTCTTCATCTACGGCAACCTCGGCTTTGCGGAGATGGGTGCCGAGGGCGCGGGCCTCGGCACGCTGCTCTCGCGCATCCTGGCCCCCGTGCTCATGATCGCCTACTTCTACCGCCGGCACCGCTACCGCATCTACCTGACGGGCTTCTCGCCGCGCACCTTCTCGTGGCGGGCGGTCCGCGACCTGCTGCGCATGGGGCTGCCCATTTCGCTGCAGATGTTTCTCGAATCGTCGGCCTTCGTCGGCACGGGCATCATGATGGGGTGGCTCGGCAAGGAGGCGTTGAGCGCCAACCAGATCGCCACGACGCTGGGCAACTGCGCCTTCATGATCGTCATGTCGGTCGGCGCGGCCACGACGATCCGCGTATCGCACTGCTACGGCGCCCGCAACATCGGCGAGTTGTCGCTCGCGGCCAAGGCCTCCTACCACCTCGTCCTGGCATGGAACGCCTTTGCGGCGCTGGTCTTCATCTCGCTGCGGCACTTCATCCCGACGCTCTTCACCTCGAACACCGAGGTGATCGCCATCACCTCGCAGCTGCTCGTCTTCGCGGCGCTCTACCAGCTCTCCGACGGCCTGCAGAACGTCTCGATCGGCATCCTGCGCGGCATCCAGGACGTCAAGGTCATCATGCCGATCGCCTTCATCTCCTACTGGCTGCTGAACCTGCCCGTGGGCTACCTCTTCGGCTTCACGCTCGGCATGGGACCCGCGGGGCTCTACCTCGGCTTCACGTTCGGACTTTCGATGGCGGCGCTGCTGCTGATTCTGCGCATCCGGCGCAGCGTGCGGCGGTTGTACGCCACGAATTGAATTTTTTTTCGTATCTTTACGCAAATTATACCCCGATGGATAACGAAAAACAATACAACCATACCTGCTGCAAACCCGAAATCGGCCGCGGCTGCGCCTTCTGCGACTGCGGCGACGAGATAGAGGCACGCCCCTGCGACGGCTGCTTCAAGCTCCACGAGACACCGTGGCTCGAGGGCTACCCCGTCAACGAACCCACCGACATCGTGGAGGTGCGCTTCAAGAACACGCGGCGCTCGTTCTACCAGAATGTCAACAACCTGCCGCTCAAGGTCGGCGACATCGTCGCCGTGGAGGCGTCGCCCGGGCACGACATCGGCATCGTCTCGATGACGGGCGACCTGGTGGCGCGGCAGATGCGCCGCACGGGCTTCAACCCCTACAACGGCGAGTACAGGAAGATCTACCGCAAGGCCAAGCCCTACGACATCGAACGCTGGCAGGAGGCCATCGCCCTCGAGCACGAGACGATGATCGCCTCGCGGCAGATCGCCGCCGACATGGGGCTCAACATGAAGATCGGCGACGTCGAGTACCAGGGCGACAAGATCAAGGCGATCTTCTACTACATCGCCGACGAGCGCGTCGACTTCCGCGAGCTGATCAAGGTCTTCGCCGAGCGCTTCCACATCCGCATCGAGATGAAGCAGATCGGCGCCCGCCAAGAGGCCGGACGCATCGGCGGACTGGGCGCCTGCGGCCGCGAGTTGTGCTGCGCGTCGTGGATGTCGAGCTTCTCGAGCGTCACGACGAGTGCCGCCCGCGTGCAGGACATCTCGCTCAACCCGCAGAAGCTCGCCGGGCAGTGCTCGAAGCTCAAGTGCTGCATGATGTACGAATACGACGCCTACGTCGATGCCCGCAAGGAGTTCCCGCGGCTGCGCGAACCGCTGCAGACGGTCGACGGCGAGTGGTTCCTCGTCAAGAGCGACATTCTTGCCGGCACGATGACCTTCTCCTCGTCGAAGGAGACGATGGCGAACCTCACGACGCTGCCCGTCGGGCGCGTGAAGGAGATTCTGGCGCAGAACCGGCAGGGCGTGCGCGTCGAGCGGCTGCAGCAGGCCGACGACATCCGCCCGGCGGCCGACGAGCCGACCTACCGCTCCGAAGAGGACAGCATCACGCGCTTCGACCAGGCCAGGCGCCGCAAGCGCGGCGGCCGCAACCGCAACCGCGGCGAACGGGCCCCGCAGCAGGGGGCCGGAACGCAGGCGGCGCAGCCGAACGGCAACGCTTCGGACGAGACCGGAAGAGAGAACGGCCGGCGCCGGCAGGGTGAAAACGGCGGCCGCGAAGGGCAGCCGCGCGGAGCCCGCGCCGAGCAGCGGCAGCGCCGCAACGAACGCAACGAACAGCCTCGCAGCGAGCAGTCCCGCGGCGAACAGCCCCGCAACGGACAGCCGGAGGATACGGCAAGCGCCGCTGCGGAGAGTCCCCGCGCGGAGGAGCGCAACAACCACCGCGGCCGCAACAACCGCAACGCCGGCAACCGGCCCCGCAGCGAAGCGGAGCAGGGCGGCGGCGAGCACAACGGCGACGGACACGAAAACGCCGGCCGTGAAGGCGGCCGCAACCGCCACGGCCGCAACAACCGCAACCGCCGGGGCAACGGCGGCAACGGCAACACCCCGGCCGAAGGCGGCCCCCGGGATGAAAACAACCGCGAAGGAAGCCGGAGCGAAGGGCCCCGATCCGAAAGCAACCGCAGTGAGGGCCCCCGCAGCGAAGGGGGCAATCCGGGGGCTTCGCACGGCGAAAACTGACGCTCGGCGATGAAGCAGTCCATGTCGGAGGGCACCCCCGCGGCAGAAGCGGTCGAAAAGCGGCAGCAACCGGATAGGCAGCGGCATACCAG
>OICT01001225.1_pt1 | contig 10375 bp, 9 predicted proteins | sample 1581331 | NCBI WGS metagenome assembly OICT01 (sample SAMEA3882544, study PRJEB24775) | human gut metagenome | biome: human-associated habitat; feature: intestine environment; material: feces | place: Netherlands | collected 2009/2010 | reverse complement strand
TATCACCATCATTCAAACAAGAACTAAAAGTAAACACCGATACTAACCCAGCAAATATTGCTGCCAATTTCATTTTTTTCATTTTCTTCTTTATAATTATTAGGGTTTGCAAAATTAAATAAAAGAATCGGTTTCCAAGAAAGAAACTTAATTCTTTTTATTGTTTTAATGATTAAATGAAAAATTGGCTTAAATACTGCGTCGCCACTTGTCTTTTAACATTATTTTTTATTCATGCTTCATCCTCTGATAAGACTTGCTTTATCTTTTGTTTTAACTATTTTTTTCACTGAAATTCACTTGTAGCCTATCCGCCATTAACCCATTAATAAAAATTAATACATAAAAGAACAAGCAGTTGGGCTATAGTACCACTTTATTTCCTATCTTTGAAACAAAACACCCATTAACCATAAAATCTAGAATATTATGCTAATACTCAAGAAATCATGTAAAGCATTGATCACCGCCCTATGTACATTGTTTATATACTCTTGCAGCAGCAATGATGAACTGGATATCAACAGTTATCAGTTGCAATCTATTCAATGGAAACTTAGTGCAGATGATGCCGAGAAAGTCGATACAATTGAGTTGCCTCCTAAAACAACCAGCAACAATACAGAAGAACCTATGTCTATCACTTTTTCATTTGAAGAAAACATAAAAGAAACATCACAATTTTACAGTGACGAACCGGAACTATTCAATTCTTTGACTTTAAAAGAGAATATATTGGTTGATATTACAGCTAATGCCAGTACCTTGAGTTCTGAATATAGAAAATTATCATCCGACTTACATGCACCTCTGTCCCTTAACGAAACAGTGCTTTCCCCTCTATATAAATCAAAAGAAACACTAAAACTTTCTCCACATACAAAAGTAACGACTGAATGTAAAATATATATCAAAGAATATACAGCAACCTATTTGGCTATTTTTGAAAATGACAAAGGAGAAACTATAGAGATGAGTGGCAAATGGAAAGGAGCATTCAATAAAGGTTCCAAGGTTACTTATATTCTTAAAGATATAAAATGAAACATTTGAATTTAATATAGGGTAATGAAGTGGACTACAGCATAACCAATCCTCATCTACCCTATATTTTTCAAGAACATTTTTTTAAATCAGCCTATGACTAAAAGAATCGGGATAAATATATAGTTAAATATGCAATCTACATGATCTTATACATTATTTTTGCCGATAAGATCAATTTCCATTCCTAACCGATTCGGTAAAATAAACTATTTATGAACGCTGTATTCTTCAACGAATACATCCAAACAAGCCCTAGATTTATGACCGATTTCACCCCGTGGACACTCTTTGTCGATACAGGCATCATCTCAGTACTGCTACTGCTCGGCAAACTCATGAGAGTAAAAATAAGATTCATCCAAAGGCTGTTCATCCCCCCCAGCCTGTTGGCCGGGTTTATAGGACTGTCCTTGGGACCTCACGGTTTCGGCATCATACCTCTTTCCACCCAAACAGGAACTTATGCCGGCATATTGATAGCCTTCATTTTCGGCGCTCTCCCACTCACCTCACAAAAGGCAGCCAAAGGAGATGCAGACAATATAGGCAGCATGTGGGCATATTCACAGGCAGGAATGTTGTTGCAATGGGCTTTTGGAGGACTGTTGGGATTGCTTGTCTTAAACCGGATATGGCCCTTGAACCCTGCCTTCGGCATCACTATGCCAAGCGGCTATTGCGGCGCGCACGGTACAGCAGCAGCCATCGGACAGGCTTTCAGCCAGTTCGGATATGACGAAATTCTAACTTTGGCCATGACTGCCGCCACCTTCGGTATCGTAGCGGCAGTCATTATCGGACTGATCATCATAAAATGGGGGACAAAGAAAGGGCACACCTCCTTCCTCGCCAATTACGATGACCTTCCTCACGAATTACAGACAGGCCTGTTGCCCGGCGACAAACGGGAAAGCATGGGTGAAAGTTCTTGCTCTTCCATCTCCATTGACCCGCTGACCTTCAATCTTATCATTGTAGCAGTGATAGCATTAGGCGGATACTGCATCAGCAAAACAGTATCCCACTTTATGCCGGGGTTTGAACTGCCGGTATTCAGTTGCGCATTTGTAGTAGGTATATTCATCAAAAAGATATTCGACAAAACAAGAACCAGTGATTATGTCTGCCCGCAAACCATAGGCCACATCAGCGGAGCCTTTACCGATTTTCTGGTAGCTTTTGGAATTGCTTCCATTAAAATATCTGTTGTAATAGAGTACATCATACCCTTATTAATTCTGTTAGTCTCAGGATTAATCGCAACCCTGATTTATGTTCTGGTCATGGCCCGCAAACTAATGAAAGACTGTTGGTTCGAGAAAGCTATCTTCACATGGGGATGGTTTACAGGAACTATGGCTATGGGCATCGCATTGCTCCGCGTTGCAGACCCCAAAATGCGCAGCCGATGCCTGGATAACTATGCACTGGCTTACTTGTTCATCGCCCCGGTAGAGATTTCTCAGATAACTTTCGCTCCGGTAGCTTTCTTGAACGGTTACGGGCTGGTGTTTACGGGAATCTGCCTGGCGGCAGGACTTGCCGTACTGGCAACCGCCTATATCAAAGGTTGGTTTATCAGGAAACAATAAATGGAATGACACCGGAATAACAAGATAAAAAAAGTAAGTTAACTTGCTTGACCAAGCAACATAGGTTCGTCAGCCAACGAACGTATCTTACTTAGCTATTGAAGCCAACTTACTTTTTTTATATCAAAACGCATGAGCTTATACCCGACAAAGTACGCAAAAGTCCTTGTCATACAATCTCCGCAAACTCCTCAATATGATTGTCCACATATTCTGCAATCCGGGCAGTTACCGACTCTTCCATATCCATGAACTGCTCTTCCAACTCATCAAAGGCCTCGTATTGCTCATACATTGCCATAAATTCCTCATCATCCCTGTCCTTTTCCAAATCAGCACGGTTCTCATCATATATTTTCTTCGCGCTATAAATCAATTTGGCAAATTCTTTCGCTCCAAACTGCCGCATTGCTTTTGCAAAAGGATTATCAAAGATATAAGGTCCAAAACCATTCTGTATCAATTGTACAAAACCACCTTCATTTATTTCTTCACGCAAGAAATGATACCCCAACAATGAATGCTGGTAACCATTGAGCAAAGGCATTGTTTCCGCATTGACAACACCTCCTGTCACCTCCAGGTATTTATCTATAAACACCTTCAAGAAACCATCCATGCCCTCTTCCGCACCTCGGCGCAAAGCTTCGTCCGTAATTGCTATTTTATTTGCTTCCATTCCTATCATTATAATATAGGTACAAAGATAGAAATTTCATCGGAAAGAAAAAACATTTTGGCAACTCTAGTTTGCAAAATGCTGTCCTGCAATAAATTTATTTTATTTAAAGATAAAAAGTGACGGGCAACAAGTTGCAGAAAAGAATAAAACGACTAACTTTGTAGGCGAAAAGAATAACCAATCTTTTCACGTGGTTACGAATATTTATTTTATTACCAAAAAACGTAAAGAATATGACTTATTCACACGAAGTGGAACACATGTGTGTTGTGAAGAAAGGTCCTAATCACGGACCGGCTCCTATTCCTGAAGAAGGAAAGTGGGTAAAATCAAAAGAAATTAAAGACATCTCTGGTTTGACACACGGTATTGGCTGGTGTGCTCCTCAGCAAGGTGCATGTAAATTAACCCTCAATGTAAAGGAAGGCGTTATCCAGGAAGCTTTGGTTGAGACTATCGGTTGCTCCGGTATGACTCATTCTGCTGCTATGGCATCAGAAATCCTCCCGGGAAAGACTATCCTCGAAGCATTGAATACTGACCTCGTTTGCGACGCTATCAACACAGCTATGCGCGAACTCTTCCTGCAAATTGTTTACGGTCGTACTCAGTCTGCTTTCTCTGAAGGCGGTTTGATGATTGGAGCTGGCTTGGAAGACTTGGGCAAAGGTCTGCGCAGCCAGGTAGGCACATTATACGGAACGTTGGCTAAGGGTTCTCGTTACTTGGAAATGGCAGAAGGTTACTGTACTCGTATGGCTCTCGATGCTGACGATGAAGTAATCGGTTATGAATTCATCCACTTGGGTAAATTCATGGATATGGTTAAGAAGGGTATGGACGCTAACGAGGCACTGGAAAAGGCGAAAGGCTCTTACGGTCGTTTCAAAGAAGCTGTAAAATATATCGATCCTCGTAATGAATAAGAAAACATTTACACGTGTCCTCATCGGGCTGAGCGTTATCACGGCTGTGGCTACGCTTATCACGTATTTCGTGATGAAGCCGGAGAAACCGTGGTTGGCGTTTTACGTGGCTTGTTGTGGCGGTGTATTGGTTTTCAACTTTCTGATATCTTTATTCCTAGTAAATAAGAATTTTAAAAAGTAAAAAAATAATATGGCTTTATTTGAAAGTTATGACCGTCGTATTGATCATATCAACGCGGTATTAAACGAATATGGTATCAACGGTATCGAAGACGCAAAGGCTATCTGCGATGCTAAGGGTATCGACCCTTATACAATGTGTAAGGAAACTCAACCGATTTGTTTCGAGAACGCTTGCTGGGCTTACGTAGTAGGTGCCGCTATCGCTATCAAGAAAGGTTGTACGAACGCTGCCGAGGCTGCCGAGGCTATCGGTATCGGTTTGCAGGCATTCTGTATCGCTGGTTCTGTTGCTGACGACCGTAAGGTGGGTATCGGCCACGGTAACTTGGCCGCTCGTTTGCTTCGCGAGGAGACTAAGTGTTTCGCTTTCTTGGCTGGCCACGAGTCTTTCGCCGCAGCTGAGGGTGCTATCAAGATCGCCGAGATGGCAAACAAGGTTCGTAAAGAGCCTTTGCGTGTTATCTTGAACGGTTTAGGTAAGGATGCCGCTAAGATCATCTCTCGTATCAACGGTTTCACGTATGTACAGACTCAGTTCGACTACATGACAGGTGAGGTGAACGTTATCGAGGAGAAAGCTTACTCTAACGGTCTTCGTGCGAAAGTTAAGTGCTACGGCGCTGACGACGTTCGCGAGGGTGTGGCTATCATGCGTAAGGAAGGTGTTGACGTATCTATCACGGGTAACTCTACGAACCCGACTCGTTTCCAACACCCGGTAGCCGGTACTTATAAGAAAGAATGTATGGAGAACGGTCACCCGTATTTCTCTGTTGCTTCTGGTGGTGGTACGGGCCGTACTTTGCACCCGGACAACATGGCCGCTGGTCCTGCTTCTTATGGTATGACAGATACTATGGGACGTATGCACTCTGATGCACAGTTCGCTGGATCTTCTTCCGTACCGGCTCACGTTGAGATGATGGGTCTGATCGGCATGGGCAACAACCCCATGGTCGGCGCTACCGTTGCCTGCGCTGTTGCTGCTGCACAGGCCAACGCCTGATCTTTTCCTAGTTCGGCAAAGGGGGCTGCCTTCCGAATGGGCAGCCCCTTTTTATGCTGAGATATGTTCGCGCAGGCTAACTGCCTGCAACGTTGCTTCAACTAAGAAGGAAAAAGAAGAAACCATGAAAAATACGAAGATGAAACAGAGCATTGCAGCGCTGGCCATGGCTGCTGTCGTTGCAGCAAGCCCGCCTCCACCACCGGCGCTGGTGCTACCGGCGATTTTACCGGCACTGCCAAGGGCTTTGGCGGCGATGTTACCGTTACCCTGACCCTGACCGACGGCAAGATCACCGGCTGCACCGCTGAGGGTGCCGATGAGACCGAGGGCGTGGGCTCCAAGGCAATCGAGCAGCTGCCCGCTGCCATTGCCGAGAGCGGCAGCATTGCCGTGGACGGCGTGTCCACCGCAACCATCACCTCCAATGCCATCAAGGAGGCAGCCGCTGCTGCTATCACCGCTGCTGGTCTGAAGCCTGAGGATTTCCAGACCGCTGTGGAGAACAACGCTGAGCCTGCTGAGGACTCTACCGTTGATACCGACATCGTCATCGTGGGTGCAGGCGGCGCAGGCATGACCGCTGCCCTGACTGCCACCAGCGAGGGCAAGAGCGTTGTCATCGTGGAGAGCCAGCCCGTGGTGGGCGGCAACTCCGTGCGCGCTACCGGCGGCATGAACGCCGGCAAGACCGTGTATCAGGATGAGAACGAGTTCGGCGAGAGCGCAGGTGTCGAAAAGACCCTGAAGACCGCTGCTGAAAAGTATGCTGACAACGAGACCATCACCGCTCTGGCTGCTACCGTGGCAGAGCAGTGGGCTGCCTACCAGGCCAACCCCACCGGCTACTTTGACAGCGTTGAGCTGATGGAGCTGGATACCATGATCGGCGGCAAGGGTATCAATGACCCTGCTCTGGTGGAGACCCTGTGCTCCAACAGCGCTGATGCCATCGACTGGCTGGGTGAGCAGGGCATCACCCTGCACAGTGTTTCCAGCTTCGGCGGCGCATCCGTCAAGCGGATCCACCGCCCGGTGGACGCTGAGGGCAAGACTCTTTCCGTGGGTTCCTACATGATCCCTCTGCTGGAGGAGAATTGCCAGAAGGCTGGTGTCCAGATGATGCTGAACACCACCGCCACCGAGATCCTGACCGATGACAACGGCGCTGCTGTTGGCATCAAGGCCACCGGTGCTTCCGGTGAGACCATCACCATCAATGCCAAGGCTGTGGTACTGACCACCGGCGGTTTCGGCGCAAATCTCGATATGGTCGTTGAGTACAAACCCGAGCTGAAGGGCTTTATGACCACCAACGCCCCCGGCATCCTGGGCCAGGGCATCAAGATGGCACAGGCCATCGGTGCTGACACCGTGGATATGGATCAGATCCAGATCCACCCCACCGTGGAGGCCAACACCGCTGCCCTGATCACCGAGGGTCTGCGCGGCGACGGCGCTGTGCTGATCAATGCCGAGGGCAAGCGCTTCATTGATGAAGTCGGTACCCGTGATGTGGTTTCCGCTGCCGAGATCGCTCAGACCGGCAGCTACAGCTGGCTGGTGGTGGATCAGGCTATGGTGGATGCCTCCAGCGTCATTCAGGGCTACATCAAGAAGGGCTACACCGTGACCGGTGAGACCTATGGGGAACTGGGCAAGGCAATGGGCGTTGATGAGGCTGCTTTTGCCGAGACCATGAACACCTGGAACGGCTATGTTGAGGCCAAGAACGACCCCGACTTCGGCCGCACCAGCTTTGCAAACAAGCTGGATACCGCTCCCTACTATGCCATCAAGGTCACCGCAGGTGTGCACCACACCATGGGCGGTCTGAAGATCAACACCAACACCGAAGTCCTGAACGAGAACGGCGAGGTCATCCCCGGTCTGTTCGCAGCAGGTGAGGTGACCGGTGGTGTCCACGGTGCAAACCGCCTGGGCGGCAATGCCGTGGCTGACTTCACTGTCTTTGGCCGCATTGCAGGCGCAGCTGCAAGCAAGTACGCTGCATGAAACGCCTGAAAGGCTGGCAGAAAAATCTGATCTTTGCGGCCGTGGTGCTGGCCGCGGCAGCACTCCTGTTCGTGCTGTACCGTGCCAACGCCCCCAAAGCGGAGCCGCTGGTGGCCGTGGTCGATTTCGGCGACGGCATTACCGAGACGATCCCGCTGGACGAGGACCACGATTATCTGTATGATGTGGGCGATTATATCGTGCATCTGCAGGTAAAGGATGGGGCCATCGCCTTCCTCGACAGTCAGTGCCCGGACCATGTGTGCGAGCAATTCGGCTGGCTGAGCGAGCAGGATGCCTGGGCCGCCTGTGTCCCCGCCGGGGTCTATGTAACGGTGCAGGCCGCAGAAACAGAATAAAACAAAGAGGCCGCCGTGCATGATCATCTCCTGCACGGCGGCCTCTTTGTATAGGGGGAAAAATGTTATTTCACGTATTTGCCTTCGCAGATATTCTTGCAGCAGGCGCTGATGGGGAACCAGCAGCAGTCGCGGCAGATGTCGGCGAGGATCTCCGGCGTGGCTTTGGCGTCGATCTCGCGGATGAGGGCCTGATAGTCGTATTCCTTTTCCTCCAGCCCGAAATACTCCACGGTCTTGCGGTCGTACCGCTTGACCTTTTCCTGTGTGTCGCACAGGTCGGTGCCCAGCTTGTTGGGGCAGCAGGAACAAAGGGTGTCGGTGGAGAAGGTGAGCTGGATCTTCGTCCCGGGCACCTCCCGCAGCTGGTGAACGACATCGTTCATGTGCTCCACAAAGGCTTCGCTGTAGCCATGGCCGGAATAGCCCTGGGTGCAGAGCAGGTGATGCGGGCGCAGTACGATGCTCATGCCTTTTTTACCCCCGGGATCCGCTTCCGGATGTTCAGGCCCAGCACGCAGGCCAGCACAGCCTTGATGATGGCGGTGGGGATGAAGGGAAGAACGCAGGCGGAAACGGCCACAGACACGGTGCTGTGGGCGACGATCACGAACAGGATGACACCCACGATATAGTTGACCACAGTGCCCACGACAACCGCCACGGGAAAAGCACCCTTGAAGGCATCCCTGTGCTCCACGCCCAGGCCGATGATGTAGGCCATGATGGGGAAGGAAATCAGGAAGCCGCCGGTGGGGCCGACAAACTTGTCGATGCCGCCGGAGAAGTTGGCCAGCACGGGCACGCCCACAGCGCCCAGCAGCAGGTAAACGAGCGTGGCAATGGCGGACAGCTTGGAGCCCAGCACCACAGCCGCCAGCGTGATGGCGAAGGTCTGCATGGTCATGGGCACGCCCAGCGGCATGGGGATGGAGATCTGTGCCATCACGGCGATGACGGCGGCAAACAGGCCCGCGTAGCAGATATCGCGCACCGAGAACTTACTGGTCTGATTCATGGTAAAAAATCCTCCTCTGATTTGGTACAAACAACGTCCCGATTAAACCAGAAAGCGACGGACAGGTCAACTTGCGATTTGCGCAAAGGTTTACAATCTGTGAAAATTTGCTGAAAAGCGTTCAAACGAAATTTGGACGCTTGTGTATCCGGGTAAAATGCGATACACTACACCTATACATAGGAAAGGAATCGACAGGCCGCCCTTCGGCGGGCCTGAATCTGATAGGAGGAACATGATGATCTGGAATAAGAAGAAGGACGGCGCGGAGAACCCGGGTGCGGAAACGCCTGCGGCACAGACAACCAAGGCCCCGGTGCTGTTTTTGCAGAAGAACTGGAAATGGCTCGTGCCGGTGGTCTGTGTGGTGATCGCGGGCGGTGTGTTTTTGCTCAAGCCCAAGAGCGCCAGCACCACAGCCGTGGACCCCAGCTATCTGGAGGCCAGCCCTGAAGTGCGGGATGTCTCCAACACCCTGAGCGGCACCGGTACCCTGAATCCTGCCAACACCTACACCGTGAAATCTCTGGTGGAAGGCAAGGTGCTCACCGGCGAGTTTGAGGAGGGCGATGTGCTGGATGAGGGGAGCATCCTCTACACGCTGGACAGCTCGGACGCTTCCACCAATTTTGAAAAGGCCGAGATCGCCATGCAGCAGGCACAGCGCAGCTATGACAAGGTGGTGGACCGCCAGTATGTGCGTGCCGAAGTGGATGGCACCGTGAGCACCCTGAAGGTCGCCAAGGGCGACGAGGTGACCAGCGGGCAGGAGGTCGCCATCATCCGCGACAGCTCCAAAATGCTGCTGACGCTGGAATTCCCCGCCGCCGATGCCGCCAATTTCAGCGTGGGCCAGACCGCCCAGGTGACGCTGGACGGCACCTTTGAGCAGCTGGACGGCACTGTGACCAGCGTGACCGGAACGGATGCCCTGAGCACCGGCAACCTGCTCACCCGCACCGTGACCATTGCCGTGCGGAACGCGGGCGGCCTGACCACCGCGCAGGCGGCCACCGCCTCCATCAACGGGGTCAGCTCCATCGGTTCTGCCACCTTTGGCTATCAGGCGGAGCGCACCCTGACCGCACAGGCTGCAGGTACTGTGACCTCCATCCATGTGCAGGAGGGCCAGACCGTTGCCGAGAACGATATCCTGATCGAGCTGAGCGGCGATGACCTGACCGAGAGCATCCAGTCTGCCTCTGAGACCCTGCGCAGCGCTGAGATCTCCCTGCAGAACCTGCAGGATACCATGGCCAACTATACCGTCACCTCTCCCATCAGCGGCACCATCATTGAAAAGGATGCCAAGGTGGGCGATGCGGTCAAATCCGGCGATACCCTCTGCGTCATCTACGACCTGAGCTATCTGGAAATGGTCATCAATGTGGACGAACTGCAGATCAGCTCCTTGTCTGTGGGCCAGAAAGTGCAGATCACAGCCGATGCCGTGCAGGATAAGAACTATGTGGGCACTGTGACCCGCGTCTCCATGAAGGGCGCTTCCAACGGCGGTACCACCACCTACCCGGTGACCATCCGC
>OICT01001223.1_pt1 | contig 10414 bp, 8 predicted proteins | sample 1581331 | NCBI WGS metagenome assembly OICT01 (sample SAMEA3882544, study PRJEB24775) | human gut metagenome | biome: human-associated habitat; feature: intestine environment; material: feces | place: Netherlands | collected 2009/2010 | reverse complement strand
GTTACCGAGAACACCCGTGTGTCCTACCCCATCAACCACATCAAGAACATCGTCCGCCCCATTTCTTCTGCACCCGCTGCAAAGAATGTCATCTTCCTGTCTGCTGACGCATTCGGCGTTCTGCCTCCCGTCTCTATCCTGAGCCCCGAGCAGACCCAGTACTACTTCCTGTCCGGCTTCACCGCCAAGCTGGCTGGCACCGAGCGCGGCATCACCGAGCCCACCCCCACCTTCTCCGCTTGCTTCGGCCAGGCTTTCCTGGAGCTGCACCCCACCAAGTACGCTGAGGAGCTGGTCAAGAAGATGCAGAAGAGCGGCGCTAAGGCTTACCTGGTCAACACCGGCTGGAACGGCACCGGCAAGCGCATCTCCATCAAGGACACCCGTGGTATCATCGATGCTATCCTGAACGGCGATATCAACAACGTGCCCACCAAGAAGATCCCCTACTTCGACTTCGAGGTTCCCACCGTCCTGAACGGTGTTGACACCGGCATCCTGGATCCCCGCGATACCTACGCCGACGCTTCCCAGTGGGAGGAGAAGGCCAAGGATCTGGCTGGCCGCTTCATCAAGAACTTCAAGAAGTACGAGGGTAACGAGCACGGCAAGGCTCTGGTCTCTGCCGGCCCCCAGCTGTAAGCTCTGATCCCAGCATTTTTCTTCTGAACTCCATATAAAATATCCCCCGCTGCCTGTCCATTGACCGAACAGGCGGTGGGGGATTTGTGTTTTGGAGCAGGTAAACAAAGCGTCGGTTGCCTTTTGGTGCGTGGTATGCTATCCTTTTTCCAAAGGATGTGAGCATAATGGATGCGAAAACGTTCGGGGCATTTCTCGCCCGGATGCGCAAGTCACAGGGATTAACACAGGCAGAGCTGGCCCAGCAGCTGCATGTAACGGATAAGGCTGTCAGCCGATGGGAACGCGGGGTCGGCCTGCCGGACATCAACACGCTGGAACCACTGGCCGACGCGCTGGGGCTGACCCTTGCCGACCTGATGCACTGCCGTGACCCGCAGGAAGCAGATATTGCACCGGAAGTCCCGCTGGAAGATTTCTTTACCCTGTTGCGCCGTCAACAATCCATTGACTGGCGCTCGGTACGGGCAGTTTTGTTTTGGCTCAGTGCCGCACTGGCCATCTGGGGCATCCTCGCCTGCCCGGGCCGGATGGCCGTCCACTGGCGTACCCTGAGCAATGGGAACCTGCAGGCAGACGGCTGGCTTCCCTCCTGGGTGTTTTTCCCATTGTTCGTCGGGATAGAATTTCTCTCGCTGGAGCTCTGGAACAACTTTGAGCAGACCGGCTACTACCGACACTGGGGTGAGATAGGTGCCTCCGTCACCCGCTCCATGAACTTCTGCTCCCCTGCTGTCCGGCTCTGGAAGTTTGTGCTCGACCTGCTGTTCTTCTTCGGGTTCGGCTTCGTGATCCCCTGCGCTGAGATGATGGCGATTCTGATCAACTGAAAAAAGGAAAGCCCTCCCATCGCTCAAGCGAAAGGAGGGCTTTCTATCATCTTATCAGAAGTTTCCCGTTCTTCTATTCCTCTGATTTTAAGACCATTTACTTTTCGTTCTTTGCCCGGCGTTCTTTCAGATCGCTTTCCATCTGCGCCAGGGTCTTTTTGTCCAGATTGAACACCACGCCGTACGCAATGATCATCACGATATAGCTTCCCAGATACATGACCGGCACCAGATAGCGCATCCGGGTTGCCACTTCGATCGTCTGTGCAGCCTTCAGAGATGCATCATAGCCCAGTTTGGTTGCCAGAACAAGGCCCAGAGAAGGTCCGATGCCCTGTGCAAGCTTACGGAAGAAGGAGTGCAGTGCATAGGTAGTGCCTTCTTCTCGCACACCAAATTTCCACTCGTTATAATCGATCGCATCTGCCATCAGAGACCAGCTCAGGCAGCTTCCGATACCGCCGCCCAGCATTGCAATGACCTGACACAGGACATAAAGGCTGAGGCCCCGGCCGTCCGGTGTGATGGGCAGAACCAGCATCAGGACGTACGCCAGCGCACAGACGACTGAACCAAAGGTCACAGCTTCTTTCTTGCCAAAGCGCTTGACGATACGGCTCACAAAAGGACTGAAGATGAAAACGCCAAAGTAGGAGATCATACCCACAAGGCCGGAGATCTTTGCATTCTTGAAATAAGCCTGGAACAGGATCTGACCTGCAGTAGAGGCACCATACATACCAATAAACGTTGCGATAGGTGCCAGCGTTGCGCCCACAGCCGGGCGATTATGGATAAAGTTGTTGAACGCCTTCACGATGTTGAACTTCGGTGCATCCTCTTTCAGAGTGATCGTGGTGTCCACACGCACCTTTGTGTTCGTGACCATAAAGCGGAAGCAGATCAGACCGATCACACCCATGATCAGAGCAATGACAAACATCTGCTCACCACGCAGGTTGTTCTGGTTATCATAAATGATCACCGGAATCAGCATACCGGTCAGAAGCGCACCGCCCATAGAACCAATGGAGCGGAAAGTCGACAGCTGTGCACGCTGGATCGGGTCATCCGAGATCAGAGACAGCATCGAGCCATACGGCACATTTGCAACGGTGTAGAAAGCATCCCAGATCATATAGCCTGCCACAAACAGAATATTCTTGACCATACCGGGAGCCTGCGGGAACGGCAGATAGCAGAGTGCACCGGCCACGGTCAGGCCGATTGCACCGAACCAGATATAGGCAAGGAACTTGTTCCGGCGGTATTTATGCGTATCCGCATCTACCATTGCTCCGATAATAGGATCGTTGATTGCGTCCCAGATCTGCACGATCAGCAGAAGGGATGCCATCAGGTAGTTGTCGATCCCCATAAACTGCGTCCAATAAATCGTCAGGTAACCTTTGAGCGCAAAACTCATATTGCAGCCAAAGTCACCCGCTGCGTATGCAAGTTTATCACGCAATCCAAACTTTGCAGACACATCCACTGTTGATTTTCCCATGAAAATACTCCTTCCTCAAATTTCCGGACAATTTTGGCACACGGCCCGCAAGCCGTATGCTCATTTATAAATCCATGATACGGCATCTCCTTCCAAAATGTTAGAATTTTTTTACGATTCCGCCTGAAGAATTTACGATTTAAAAGTATTTCTTGTTGTATTCTTTAATTCGTGCAGCGTTTTCGTGATTCTGCACAAGCAATCTTTTCTTTTTTTGTATACAAAAATTTTTTCTTAGCCGAATCTTTTCTTTGTTGAGAACGGCGTTGTGCGCCGAGCATAAAGCAAGGGCCATTGCACGAGAATCTGTGCAATGGCCCTTGCCTTCTATTGTTTCTTATTTCGCCGCCTCAAACTCGGCTTCGATCTCCTTCGAGGGGGCCGGAGTAACAAGGCTGACCACCACGCAGACAAGCAGGGAGATCAGGAAGGCAGGCAGCAGCTCATAGATGCCGAACACGCCGCCCAGAGGGCTGACGAGGTACTTCCAGACAAAGACCATCAGGCCGCCGACGAGCATCCCGGCCAGCGCACCCTGCCAGTTGCAGCGCTTCCAGAACAGGGCGCAGAGCATCACGGCACCATACGCGCCGCCGAAACCGGCCCATGCAAAGCTGACGATGCCGAACACGCTGGAATTGGGGTCACGGGCCAGCACCACGCCCACCACGCTGACGCAGATGATGGTCAGGCGGGCAGCAAACAGGCTCTGGCGTTCGGTCAGCTTCATGTGGCCGAACTCCTGCAGGATGTTCTGGGAGACGCTGGACGCGGCAGCAAGCATCTGGCTGTCGGCGGTGGACATGGTGGCGGCAAGGATGCCCGCCAGAATCAGGCCCGCCAGAACGGCTGCCAGAATGCCGTGCTGTGCAATGAGGTTTGCAATGCGGACGATGACCGTCTCGCTGGAGGAGCCGCTCAGGTATTCCAGCGCGCCCGCCTTGGTCATGCCAAGGCCCACCATGCCGATGATGATGGAGGCGGTCATGGCAATGACGACCCACACGCTGGCAATGCGGCGGCTGAGTACCAGCTTCTTTTCATCCTCAATGGCCATGAAGCGGAGCAGGATGTGGGGCATTCCGAAGTAGCCCAGGCCCCACGCCATGGTGGAGACGATGTCCATCAGGCTGTACGAGGTGGCCGTACCCTCGGCGGCGTTGTGGCTGGCCATCATGGTCAGGTAACCGGGCAGGCTCTGGGCGTTGGCTACAACGGCATCCCAGCCGCCTGCCGCGCCAATGCCGTATACCAGCACAGCCACAAGGGCCAGGCTCATCACGATGGACTGGATGAGGTCGGTGGTGGTAACAGCGCGGAAGCCGCCCGTGATGGTATAGCCCACGATGACGCAGGCCGAGACCACCATGGCCGCCATGTAATCCACGCCGAACAGGCTGTGGAACAGCTTGCCGCAAGCGGCAAAGCCCGAAGCCGTGTAGGGCACAAAGAACACGATGATGATCACCGCGCCCAGTGCGTTGAGCAGATTGCGCTGGTCGTGGAAGCGCAGGGACAGGAACTGCGGCACGGTGATGGCTTCCAGATTGGCCGAATACCGCCGCAGCCGCCGGGCCACGATGAGCCAGTTCAGCCAGGTGCCCAGCGCCAGGCCGATGGCGGTCCAGCCGGGCGAGGCGATGCCGGTGAGGTAGGCAAGACCCGGCATTCCCATCAGCAGCCAGCTGGACATATCGCTGGCTTCGGCGCTCATGGCCGTGACCAGCGGGCCCATTTTGCGGCCGCCGAGGTAGAAATCGGTGCTGTCGTTGTTGGACTTGCTGTATGCAAACCCAACCAACAGCATTGCCACCAGATAGATGATGATGGTGGCGATGATGCAGATGTTGGTCATATACTTTTTCCCCCTTGTCTTTCCAAATGAAAGTACATTTCGATTTTACCACAGTAAAGCATCAAAGTGCAAGTCTTTTGGCAAAACTTTGTCCTGATTCGCCAAAAGTCCACGAGTGGCGGACAAAAAGGGTTCAAATTGACCGGAAACATCCGTCCCCGGGATTTTTCTTGCAAAATCCCGGAGATCTGTTATACTACCAATCCAGGGGGTTAGTGTACATGAAAGAATCCAAAACCATACAAGCTGTACCGGGCTCCGGTGTGTTATGTGCTGTTGGTGCAGCTGGTGTTCGCATAACAGAAACGGGAGGTGCCGGTGGGGCATCTCCCGTTTGTTTCAATGATAGAATGTATCAAAATTGATCTGCCGGTAGAACCGCTGCTGGAGCTGGTCAAAGTTCTCGCAGTTCTGGGCCAGCAGCCACATGACCTTGGTGACAACGGCCTCAATGGTCATATCGTGGGCCTCCAGGAAGCGGAAGCGGTTCTTGACCCGCTTGCCCACCTCGTAAATGCCCACATCGCTGCCCTCATAAGTGACCTGCGTGGTCAGGATCAGGATCTTGTGGGTCTTGTCGTAGTCGCCCAGCTCCTCGGCAAAGGCATCCATGAGCCGCTGGGGAATGCCGCCCACGCCAAAGCTTTCCACAATGACGCAGTCATATTGTTGAAAGATGGCCGGGATAAGTTCCGGCCCAAGGCCGGGGGTCAGCTTGAGCAGGAACACTTTGGGGTTCAGCGCCCGGCCAAACTCCACCGGGCCGGTGGGCCAGGGCGAAGCCACATACCGCACCAGCCGGTCGCCCTGCACCAGCGCCAGCGCCGGGAAGTTGACCGACGCAAAGGCATCGTAGCTGATGGTCTTGTTCTTCTTGGCGCGGGTGCCCGCAATGACGTGCCCGCCAAACACCACCATCACACCCCGGCTGCCCGGATCAAGGGCACAGATCACGCTGTCCCGCAGGTTCTTCTTGGCATCGGTGATCTCGTTGGAAATGGGCTGCTGGGCACCCGTGAGGATGATGGGCTTGTCCGCATTCTGGACAAGGTAGGACAGCGCCGCCGCCGAGTAGGCCAGCGTATCGGTGCCGTGGCAGATGATAAAGCCATCGTAAAGCGCATAGTTTTCCTGCACGGCCTTGGCCATCATCAGCCAGTGCTCCGGGCCAAGGTCGGTGCTGTCGATGCTGCACAGGTTGAGCGTTTCCGGGCAGCAGAGCTGCTGCAATTCCGGCAGATGGGCCAGCAGCTCCTCGCTGGTCAGAACAGGCTTGAGCCCCTGTGCGGTGCGCACGCTGGCAATGGTGCCGCCGGTGGTGATAAAAAGCAGGCGCTGCTTGGACATAGGTTTTTCCCCTCCATGGTGTCGATTCTTGCGATATTTTCAGTATAGCACAGTTCGTCGGAGATGAAAAGTGCGGGGAGTTGAGGTATAATAGTTATCATAAGATCAAACAGTCCTCAACCTCTCCGTCATTGCTACGCAATGCCACCTCTCCTAGTAGGAGAGGCCTTGGCAAAGAGGCAAGGCTTTACGCAATGCCAAGGGCTCCCCTACTAGGGGAGCTGTCGAGCGGATGCGAGACTGAGAGGTTGGACAAAAGCAAACCTACCATAAGGAGAAACTGCCATGTCTAACATTGTGATCATTGGTTCCGGCCCCGCAGGTGTCTCGGCGGCATTGTATGCCGCGCGCGCCGGGGTGCAGACCACCGTTCTGACCAAGGGCCCCGGCGCACTGGACCGGGCCGAGCTCATCCAGAACTACTACGGCTTTGCCGAACCCATCACCGGTGCCGAGCTGGAACGCCGGGGCATCGAGGGTGCCAAGGCCGTGGGGGTGGAATTCGTCACCACCGAGGCCGTGGGCCTGACCTACACCGACAAGCTGACCGTGGAGACGCTGGCCGGGGATTTCCCTGCCGATGCCGTCATTCTGGCCACGGGGGCTTCCCGGGCAGCGCCCCGCATTCCGGGCCTTGCCGGGCTGGAGGGCCACGGCGTGAGCTACTGCGCCACCTGCGATGCCTTTTTCTACCGCGGCAGGGATGTGGCCGTGCTGGGCAGCGGAGAGTACGCCCTGCATGAGGTACAGGCTCTGCTGCCCGTGGCTCACAGCGTCACCCTGCTCACGGGCGGGGCCCCGCTGACGGCACAGTTCCCGCCGGAGGTGGCCGTGCGGACGGAAGCCGTGGAAGCCATCCTCGGCGAAGAGCGGGTCACCGGCGTGCAGCTGAAAGACGGCGGGACACTGGAAGTCTCCGGCGTGTTCGTGGCGCTGGGCGTGGCGGGCAGCACCGCCCTGGCCCGCAAGCTGGGGGCCGAGGTGAACGGCAGCCGGATCGTGGTGGATGACCACATGCAGACCTCCCTGCCCGGCCTGTACGCCGCCGGAGACTGCACCGGCGGGCTGCTGCAGGTCGCCAAGGCCGTGTACGAGGGTGCCGTGGCAGGCACCGAAGCCGCCAAAGCCCTGCGGAAATGACCCAGACAGAAAAAGGACGCTGTGCCCTGCGGCACAGCGTCCTTTTATTGCTTTGCTCAGCTCTTGCAGCCGGATTCCTCTTCGATGCCGGTGAAATCGCTGGCCTCCGCGATCTTGGTGGTATCGAACTTGCCGTTCTCATCCTTGGGGGCAACGGCAGGGCCTGCCTCCACAGGATTCACGGTCGTTTCCTCTGCCGCAGGCTTTTCCTCGGCAGTCTCCTCTGCCCGGGCAGCTTCCACCACCGGGGCTGCAGGAGCAGTCTCGGGCTCGGCAGGAGCCTTTTCAAAGGCAGGGGGCCATGCGTCACCGGGAGCGGTCTCCTTGGCCTCGCCCTCGGCATAGGCTTCGGCAGTCTTTTCAGCCTCGGCGGGGTCCTTTTCAGCTTCCTCGGGGAACTCCACGTTTTCGACGTGGAGCGGGTCCTTGTCGTTCAGAACTTTGTCCAGCACGACGATGGCGGCACCGGTAACAGCCACAGCGGCAGCGGCACCCAGAACACGGAACAGAGTTTTCATGGTGAAGTCCTCCCTGTATAAGATAGGATTTAAGAGAATGTTACGACATCGTTCTGCGGCTTTTCGGCGGGCTCTACCGAGATGGCGGTCAGCACCGGGCCCTTGCCGCGGTAGATGTTGTGGAACTTGTAATTAACCTTGGCGGTCACAGTGACCCAGGCGCGCTGCTCCAGTGCCTTGTAGCCATCATAGCTGCAGGGGAAGCCCACGAACTGGATATCCTGCACACAGCAGGTCATTGCAAAACGGCCGGGCACAAAGCTGTTTTTGCCCGCGCGGTTGGTCTGGCAGACCTGCGCCAGGAACCGGACGGTCTTGCCCACGTACTTTTGGGGCTCGTCCTGGCAGTCCATGTACCAGATGCCGAAATCGTCCTCACCGATCTCAACGATTGGGGCGTTCAGATCAAAGGGCAGCGGGTCAGGGATGTCATCGTATGCCACGCTGCCATCGGCGAACTCATAGGCGATATCGCACTTGCGGGAGGCCTGACGCACCAGCTTGTGCAGCTCCTGACGAGCGGCATCGTTGTTCACGGCCTCGGCGCGGTTGAACACGATCAGCTCACTGCGGGCGATCTTGTCCAGCAGCAGGCTGCGCATGGAGTTGTCACGGGCGTAGGTCAGGGCGGTGGTGCCGTCGGCGGTGGCGATGCACTGGTACACCAGCCAGTTATCCGGCATGGCGTCGTACAGTTCCTGCACCAGCCACATGCCGTTGTATTCAATGATCACACGCCCACAGTCAGACTTTTCAGCCAGCTGCTGCAGGTGTTCGCGGTTCAGTTCCGCTTTGTCCTCAATGGTGGCAACGGTCACGCCGCCAAAGGCAAATCGCTCGGAATCATATTCCTCTTCGCCTTCCTCACAGATCAACAGCAGCGTTTTGTCGCCGGAATCAAACTGCGGGTCCTCCATTGTTTCCTGAATAAACTTGGTTTTGCCGCTTTCCAGCATACCCACAAAGAGGTAACAGGGAATCTCTTTCTGCGCCATGTTTTACTCCTTTACAAATCAGGCGTGGAACAGCTCTTCCACCTCATGTTCCTTCAGCTGGGAACCGATCACGCACACCTTGCCGGTAACATCGGGGCCGCAGGTGCGGATCTCATGCTCACCGGGCACCATGTCGAACTCGTACCAGGTGTCGCCGCCGTCCACAATGCCCTTGGCACGCAGCACAGCGCCGTACTCGCCGGAATCCAGCGTGGTCAGGATGCTCTCCAGCTCGTCATGGCTGTACTTGTGGGCAGTCTCATGGCCCCAGCTGGTGAACACTTCGTCTGCATCGTGGTCATGATGATGGTGATGATGGCCGCAGCAGCACTCGCCGTCATGGTGGTGATGGTGGTGTTCATGCTCGTCATCGTCGTCATCATGGTCGTGGTGGTGATGGCAGCATTCGTGGCCGTGGTCATCATCCTCGTCATGATGGTGGTGATGCTCGTGCTCATCCTCATCATCGTCGTCATCATCATGGTCGTGGTGATGGTGGCAGCACTCGTGGCCGTCCTCATCATGGTCATGGTGGTGATGATGCTCTTCCTCATCCTCGTCCGCATGGGCAGCATTGGAAGCCTGTGCTTCGCTCAGAAGCTCGGCAACCAGGTCGCGCTTACCATCCATAACGGAAACGATCTGTGCACCGGTCAGTTCGTTCCAATCGGTGGTCACAATGGTGGCGGTGGGGTTCTTTTCCTGGATCAGGGCAACGGCTGCGGCAACCTTCTTCTCGTCTGCGCTGCCGGTGCGGCTCAGGATGATGCAGGATGCGTGGCTGATCTGGTCATCATAGAACTCGCCAAAGTTCTTCATATACATTTTGACCTTGTTCACATCGGCCACAGTCACAAAGCTGTTCAGGCTGACCGGCAGGGTCTCGCCCACACCCTCAACAGCGCGGGTCACATCACTCAGCTTGCCAACGCCGGAAGGCTCGATCAGGATGCGGTCAGGATGATAAGTCTCCACGACCTTTTTCAGCGCCTCGCGGAAGTCGCCCACCAGAGAGCAGCAGATGCAGCCGGAGTTCAGCTCGTTGACCTGAATGCCAGCCTCACGCATAAAGCCGCCGTCAATGCCGATCTCGCCGAATTCGTTTTCGATCAGCACAATCTTTTCGCCCTGGAACGCTTCCTTGATGAGCTTTTTAATCAGGGTCGTTTTGCCTGCACCCAAAAAGCCGGAGAAAATATCAATTTTAGTTACCTGTTCTGCCATGGTAATATTCCCTTCTATCTTAAAGTTTGTTTGTGTTGTTAGCAATCTTGTTTTCTTACTGCTAACCTTATTATATCAAACCCGTCAAGAGCTTTTCGCCCATTTGGGCCTGCCAAAATTTGAAATTTTTGAAAACTTCTTGCCCCGTCAGCGCCTTTTTGCCGCGGCGTTTCCCCCGTTTGCTGCAAAATCCTCTCACCTTTCAGCAGTTTGCCCGAAAAATCGCCCAGTATCGCCTGAAAAACCGTTTTTTCTATTGAATTTTGCGCCGGGCGCGTGTTACACTTGATGTATGCTGTTTTTACCGGAATTTTGCCTTGTTCACGCCCTGTTTTGGAGGTGAGCACCTTGCC
>OICT01001220.1_pt1 | contig 10442 bp, 7 predicted proteins | sample 1581331 | NCBI WGS metagenome assembly OICT01 (sample SAMEA3882544, study PRJEB24775) | human gut metagenome | biome: human-associated habitat; feature: intestine environment; material: feces | place: Netherlands | collected 2009/2010 | reverse complement strand
TGCCCTTGGCCTCGTCGATGTGGTTGGCGCGGACCTTGGTCTTGGAACGGACCACGGCCACGTCGAAATCCCGCAGAGCAGCGCCCAGCTGATCGGGCTCATAGAACTGCTCCACCACCTCGTGGCCCTGCTCCCGCAGCTGCGCCATAGCGGTCTTGTCCATACCGTCAGTAACCAGAATACGCATCGTAATAATCTCCTTCCATAATACAGCTTGTTGTCGAATTTCGGGGGACAGGGGAGAACCCTGTCCCCCGGCTGGTGCAGATTTTGCGTCTTTTACTTGTGCTCGGCCTCGAACTTGGTCAAAAAGTCCACCAGGGCCTGTGCGCCCTCGATGGGCATGGCGTTGTACACGGAGGCCCGCAGACCGCCCACGGACTTGTGGCCCTTCAGGTTGTCGAACCCGGCCTCCTTGGAGGCGGCCACCACGGCGGCGTCCAGCTCCTTGTCGCCGGTGACGAAGGGGATGTTCATCAGGCTGCGGTCCTGGGGCACCACGGCGCCCTTGAACAGCTTGGAGGAATCCAGGAAGTCATAGATGACCTTGGCCTTGGCGATGTTGCGCTTTTCCATTTCCTCCAGACCGCCGATGCTCAGCAGATACTTGAACACCTTGCCGCAGCAGTAGATGGCCCAGCAGTTGGGGGTGTTGTACATGCTGTCGTTGTCGGCATGGGTCTTATACTTCATATAGATGGGGGTCTTGGGATCCAGGTCGTCCCGGATCAGATCCTCCCGGATGATGACCACGGCCATGCCGGCGGGGCCCACGTTCTTCTGCACGCCGGCCCAGATCAGACCGTAGTCGGACACGTTGCAGGGCCGGGACAGGAACATGGAGGACTGGTCGGACACCAGAATGTGGCCCTTGGTGTTGGGGAGCTTATTCCAGGTGGTGCCGTTGATGGTCTCGTTCTCGCAGATGTAGACATAGTCGGCATCCTCGGGGATGTCCAGATCGGAGCAGTCGGGGATATAGGAGAAGTTCTTGTCGGCGGAGGAGGCAACCACCTGCACCTCGCCATACTTCTTGGCCTCGGCAATGGCCTTCTTGGACCACGCGCCGGTCTCCACATAGCAGGCCTTGCCGTTCTTCATCAGGTTCATGGCCACCATGGCGAACTGCAGGGTGCCGCCGCCCTGGATGAACAGGACCTTGTAGTTATCGGGGATGTTCATCAGCTTGCGCAGGTCGGCCTGGGCCTCGTCGGCGATCTGCTGGAACACCTTGGAGCGGTGGCTCATTTCCATGACGCACATGCCGCTGCCCCGATAGTTCATCATCTCGTCGCGGATCTCCTCCAGAACAGGCTCCGGCATCATGGCAGGACCTGCGGAGAAATTGAAAGTACGACCGTATTTCATCTTGCTTTTCCTCCTGATTGTTGTAATAGGGTGTTTTGCGGTTTGTTCCTTTTGCTTCTATCTCATAGTATACGGCAAATGTTCTCCGGAATCAACAGGGAAAATCATAGAAAATCAGCTTCCCTGAAAATTTTTCAGCTTCTCAGAAAAAACGAGAGAAAGGGGAGAGGCGGCAGCGTCCGGTTCCGGGTTGACAGGACCGCGCGACAGTGGTATCATGACAAAGCAATCGACTTTTATTCCAGAAAGAGGTGAGCAAAGTGAGCTTAGGTGACAGTTACGGGCGAAGTATTCAATGTGCCGCTGTGTCCGGCGCTTGCTTTGCGTCGGCTCGTACAGGTAAATAAAGGCCGGATATGACAGCACATTGCCCGGCTTCACTTTCAATTAGGAACACGATGCGATTTTAATTGAAAGGCGGTAATACCATGGCAATGTTCAACGAAGACAAGAACCTCAAAAGCGGAGGCTGCGCGGATGAGATCGCGGCGCTGATAAGGGATGACCTTTCGCCGAAGATGATCCAGGAGCAGCTGGAGAACTATCATAACAGCGATATTGCCAAGTCCATGGAGCAGATGGACCGGCTTGGAAGGATGCGGCTGATCCGCTCCATTGAGCCGGACAAGCTGGCCGGTATTTTCAAGTATGTCGAGCCCCAGGAGGCGGCTGCCTTCCTGAAGGACATCGACACGGCAAGAGCTGTTTTCATTCTGGAAAAGATTGACCCGGATGCTGCGGCGGACATTCTGCGGGAACTGCCCGGCAGCGACAGGTCAGCGATGATCGGGCTGCTCAACGGAGCGCTTCGGAAAAAGATTGAGCTGCTGGTGTCGTTTGACGAGGACGAGATCGGCAGCAGAATGAGCGCCAATTTCATTTCGCTGGATTCGGAAATGACGGTGGGCCAGGCCACCCGGGCGCTTATGGACCAGGCGAAGGAAAACGATAATATCCAAATGCTCTTTGTGACGGCGGAAAACGGCTTTTTCTGCGGCACGGTGGAGCTGCGCGCTCTGCTTATTGCGGAAAAGAACGCGGCTATCGCGCCCCTTATCCAGCACAGGTTCCCGTATGTCTACTGCAGCGAGCGCACGGAGGACTGTATCGAGCGGCTGAAAAGCTACTCGGAAAGCGCCATTCCCGTGCTGGATGCCTCCAACTGCATTCTCGGCGTCATCACCCTGAAGGACCTGGTGGAAGCGGTGGACGACGAGATGAGCGACGACTATGCGAAGCTGGGCGGCCTTTCCGCGGAGGAGGATCTGCACGAGCCGCTGCGGGCAAGCCTGAAAAAGCGGATGCCCTGGCTGCTGGTGCTGCTGGTGCTGGGAATGGTTGTTTCAGGCGTTGTGGGCGCATTCGAGAAGGTCGTGTCCCGGCTGACGATCATTATGGCGTTCCAGTCGCTGATCCTGGATATGGCGGGAAATGTGGGAACGCAGTCGCTGGCTGTCACCATCCGTGTGCTGATGGACAAGGAGATCACCGCCCGGAAAAAGCTGGGCCTCGTCTGCAAGGAGATGCGGGTGGGGCTGTTCAGCGGGCTGATTCTGGGCAGCCTTTCCGTGCTGTTTGTGGGCGCTTACATCATGCTGGGCAAGGGATATCCCGCCCAATATGCGTTTGCGGTTTCGGTGTGCATCGGCGCGGCGCTTCTGCTGGCCATGTTTATCTCTAGTGCCGTGGGAACGCTGATTCCCATGTTTTTCAAGCGAATCGGGGTGGACCCTGCCGTGGCCTCCGGGCCGCTGATTACCACCGTGAACGATCTGGTGGCTGTGGTCACCTACTATGGGCTCAGCTGGCTTCTGCTTCTCCAGGTGCTTCATCTGGGCAGCTGAAGCAAAATGAAACAGGACGGGGGCTTTGCTTTTCGGGAGGCAGGCCCCTGTTTTTGCGGAAACAGGGAATGGCTGATATGCCGGATTGACACCAAACCGTAAAGATGCTATAAAGAGACTGTCGAAAAAAGCTGGCTATAAAAGGAAGAAGATTTTTTGGGGGAACGGGCGGAAAGGACGGCGGCAAGCGGTGGATAAGTGGAAAAAGACCATAATGCATATGGGAGCATACCCGGCGGCGCTGGGAAAATGGGTGCTGCTGGGCGGCATCATCGGTGTGGCCGGCGGCGTGATCGGCTCCCTGTTTCATATCGGCGTCAATTACGCCACGGCCATCCGGGGGGCGCACCCCTGGATCCTGTACCTGCTGCCGGTGGGGGGCCTTGCCATCGTGGGGCTGTATAAGCTCTGCCATCTGGAGGGCAAGGGCACCAACGCCATCATCGAGTCGGTGCATTTCGGCGAAAGCGTGCCCATTCTCCTGGTGCCGGTGATCTTTGTGTCCACGGTGATCACCCACCTGTGCGGCGGCAGCGCCGGCCGGGAGGGCGCGGCCCTGCAAATCGGCGGCGGCCTGGGCTACGAGGCCGGGAAGCTGCTGCACCTGGGGGAGAAGGACCTGCCCCTTGCCACCCTGTGCGGCATGAGCGGGGTGTTCTCCGCCCTGTTCGGCACCCCCCTCACCGCCACGGTGTTCGCCCTGGAGGTCATCAGCGTGGGGGTTTTGTACTATGCGGGCCTGGTGCCCTGCATCACCGCCGCCATGGCGGCCTTCGGCGTGTCCACCCTGATGGGGGTGGAGCCCACCCGGTTCGCGGTGGCCATGCCCCCTGTGACGCTGGAGACCATGGTGCCGGTGGTGGCCCTGGCCATTCTGTGCGCCGTGGTCAGCATCCTGTTCTGCAAGGGGCTTCACTGGACGGAGCGCCTGCTGGACCGGGGGTTCAGAAGCCCCTGGGTCCGGGTGCTGGCAGGCTCCGTTCTGCTGATCGGCATGAGCCTTCTGACAAACGGCGACTACAACGGCGCGGGCATGGACGTCATCGCCCGGGCCCTGGCGGGGGAGGCCAATGGCTGGGCGTGGCTGCTGAAGATCCTGTTCACCGCCGTCACCATCGGCTGCGGCTTCAAGGGCGGCGGGCCTGCCCGCCGGGTTCGGCGGGGCCATCGGCCTGGTGGCGGTGTTCTGCGGGGCGGTGAACTGCCCGGTGGCCTCGGTGCTGCTGAGCGTGGAGCTGTTCGGCTCTGCCGGTGCGCCGTATTTTGCCGTGGCCTGCGCCCTGAGCTATCTCCTCTCCGGCTACTGCGGCCTGTACAGCAGCCAGACCATCCTCTATTCCAAGCTCCGTGCGGAGTTCATCAACGTCCGCACCCACGAGTGACAAAAATGTAAGCTCAGACCGGGGAAATGTAAGCCCATTCGATGGCGGCGCATTTCCCCGGCCTGCTATAATAGGCCCCGTAAAGGAGGCATCAATATGCAGATTCTGAATGTAACGGGCCTGAAAAAGGTCTATACCACCCGCTTCGGCGGCAGCCAGGTCACGGCCCTGCGGCAGGTGGATTTCTCCGTGGAGGAGGGCGAATATGTGGCCATTATGGGCGAGTCCGGCTCCGGCAAGACCACCCTGCTGAACATCCTGGCGGCTCTGGATAAGCCCACCGCCGGCCGGGTGGAGCTGGACGGCCGGGACATGGCCGCCGTCCGGGAGTCCGACGCCGCGGCCTTCCGCCGGGACAACCTGGGCTTCGTGTTCCAGGAGTTCAACCTGCTGGACACCTTCACCCTGCGGGACAACATCTACCTGCCCCTGGTGCTGGCGGGGCGGCCCTATCGGGAGCTGAAGGCCCGGCTGGACCCCATCGCCCGCCAGCTGGGCATCCTGGAGCTGCTGGACAAGTATCCCTACGAGGTGTCCGGCGGCCAGAAGCAGCGGGCCGCCGTGGCCCGGGCGCTGATCACCCATCCCCGTCTGATCCTGGCCGACGAGCCCACCGGCGCTCTGGACAGCCGCTCCACCGACGAGCTGCTGGACCTGTTCGCCCAGATCAACCGCCAGGGTCAGACCATCCTCATGGTCACCCACTCCGTCAAGGCCGCCAGCCACGCCGGGCGGGTGCTGTTCATCAAGGACGGCCAGGTGTTCCACCAGCTGTACCGCGGCCAGTGCACCGACGAGCAGCTGTATCAGAAGATCGCGGACACCCTGACCATGCTCCAGGCAGGCGGTGACCGGGCATGAAGCTGTACCGTCATCTGGCCTGGGACGGCATCCGGAAAAACAGCCGCCTCTATGTGCCGTATCTGCTGACCGGCGTAGGCGCCGTGTCGTTTTTCTACATTCTTGTGGCCCTGTCCCGGCTGCCGGAGGGAACGCTGCCCGGCAGCGGCTCCGTGCAGGTGATCCTGAATCTGGGCAGCTTTGTGCTGTGGGTGTTTTCTCTGCTGCTGCTGTTTTACACCCATTCCTTCCTGATCCGCCGCCGGAACCGGGAGTTTGCCCTGTATAACGTCCTGGGTATGGGCAAGCGGGACATCGCCCGGATCCTCTGTTGGGAGACCCTGCTCTCCGGCGGCATCTCCCTGGCCGGGGGCCTGGCCCTGGGCATCCTGCTGGGCAAGCTGGCGGAGCTGGGCCTGCTGCGGATGGTGGGCGCGGCCACGGACATGGTGTACCGGGTGTCCGCCGGGGGCCTGCTCCTGACCCTGGGCCTGTACGGGGCCATTTACCTGCTGATCCTGATCTCCTCCCTGGTGCGGGTGGGCCGCTCCACTGCCGTGCAGCTGATGCGCAGCCAAGCGGAGGGGGAGAAGCCGCCCCGGGCCAACTGGGCCCTGGCGGTGCTGGGCATCCTGCTGCTGGCCGGGGCCTATTACCTGGCCGTCACCATCCGGGAGCCGCTGGCGGCCCTGACCTGGTTCTTCGCCGCCGTGCTGATGGTCATTGCCGCCACCTATCTGCTGTTCATCTCCGGCTCCGTGGCCCTGTGCCGCCTGCTGCAAAGGAACCCCCGGTTTTACTATCAGAAGCGGCACTTCGTGTCCGTTTCCTCCCTGGTATACCGCATGAAGCGCAACGGCGCGGGCCTGGCCTCCATCTGCATCCTGGGCACCATGGTGCTGGTGATGCTCTCCTCCACCACCTGCCTGTATTTCGGCGCGGAGGACTCCCTGCACACCCGCTATCCCCGGGATGAAAACATCACCGCCTACTTCCCGGACCGGGCCAGCCAGTCCGGGGACCTGACGTCTCTGCGCACCGCCGTGGCAGACGCCGTCCGCCGCAGCGGTATGTCCGCCGCCAACGTCCGGGAGTACCGCTCCGTGTCCTCGGCGATGACCCTCCGGGACGGGGTGCTCTCCCCGAATGAGGGCTTCGGCGATCCCGTGGATGTGACCCTGATCCCCCTGGCGGATTACAACGCCGCCATGGGCACGGATCTGACCCTGCCCCAGGGGCAGGTGTACGTCTGCCGCAGCCGGACCGGCTATCAGGGGACCTCCCTGACCCTTCAGAACGGCCCCACCTGGCAGGTGGCGGGCCTGCTGGATAACTTTTCTCCCTCCGGCAGCGACTCCGCCAGCGTCGTCACCCAGCTGTGGCTCATCGTTCCGGACCTCTCCGCCGCAGACGCCCTGGAGCAGGTGATGAACCGGGCCAATATGGGCGTGTCCCGCACCTGGTACTATGGCTTTGACCTGGACCGCCAGCTTCCCGACGCCGCGGACCCCGTGGCCGAGGCCATCCGCCGCACGGCCCAGGACGGCGGCCTGATGGAAAACGGCGTGCTGGGCGTGGAGTCCCTGGCGGAAAATCGCGGAGATTTCTACGGGTCCTACGGAAGCCTGTTCTTCCTGGGCATCCTCCTCAGCGTGGGCTTCTCCCTGGCGGCGGTGCTGATCATCTATTATAAGCAGATCTCCGAGGGCTACGAGGACCAGGCCCGCTTCGACATCATGCAGAAGGTGGGCATGACCCGCCGGGACATCCGCTCCAGCATCAACAGCCAGCTGCTGCTGGTGTTCTTCCTGCCGCTGCTGCTGGCGGGACTGCACCTGGCCTTCGCCTTCCCCTTTGTCCATAAGCTGCTGCTTCTGTTCAACCTCTGGAACACCCGCCTGCTGGTGGGCACCACCGCCGCCAGCTTCCTGGCCTTTGCCGTGCTGTACACCCTGGTGTACCGGATCACCTCCAACGCCTATTACCACATCGTCAGCGGGGGAGGGGAGCGGTAATGCGCCGGTTTGCCTACCGGGCGGTGCTGTGGTGCGGCGGAGCGGTGACGGTGGCCCTGGCCGCTGCCGCCGCCCTGACCGTGTCCCTCACCGACCGCCTCCTGCACAGGCTGGAGTCATAAAGCATAAAAAGAGACCGTATTCGGAAGAATACGGTCTCTTTTGAGTCTGTTGTAAACGCCTCGCAGAGCTTGCCGCCCGCAGGCGGCAAAGCAATTGTGATCCGTTTTTTGCGGCGGCGTGTACGCCGCAAAAAACACTTTACACGGAGCGCGTGTCGAAGGGGACGACTGCGGCGGCCCGGGAGGCACGAAGCGCAGTGCAGCCTTCTCGAAAAAGCGGCCTGCCGCTTTTTCGAAAGAATTACATCCACATGGCGAAGGGCCGCAGCAGGCCCCCCAGCACCCGGTGCAGCAGGGGGCGGTGCTCCCAGTCGGACCGGGTCACCTGCCAGGACTTTTCCATAATGCCGTCCATGTCCTCCAGCAGGGTCTCCAGGGCCGGCGCGCCGTACAGCAGGGTGCCGCACTCGAAGTGCAGCTGGAAGCTGCGGTAGTCCATGTTCACGGACCCCACAAAGGCCGCCTCCCGGTCCGCCAGAACGGTTTTCCCGTGCAGCAGCCCCGGCGTGAAGCGATAGATCTTCACCCCGTGGTCCAGCAGCTCCCCGAAATAGCTCTCCGCCACCATGAAGGCGAATTTGTGGTCCGGGATCCCCGGCATCATCAGCCGCACGTCCACCCCGCTGCCGGCGGCCATGCACAGGGCCTTCTCCATGGACTCGTCAATGGCCAGATAGGGGGAGGTGATATACACCATGTGCTTGGCCCCGCCGATCAGCTGCAAAAACGCGTCCTCGGCGGAGGACACCGGGTTGCTGTCCGGCCCGTCCACAAAGGGCTGCACAAAGCCCTGGCCCGGGGCGTCGCCGTGGGGCCGGTAATAGTCGTGCTCCTGGTGCATGGCGCCGCCCATGCGCTCCCACATATAGATGAACTCCCGGGTCAGGGTCCAGGCCCCCTGGCCCTCCAGCCGGATGCCGTCGTCCTTCCAATAGCCGAACCGCTCCATCAGGTTGGCGTATTCGTCGGCAATATTGGCTCCGCCGGTATAGGCGGTGTCCCCGTCGATGCAGGCGATCTTCCGGTGGTCCCGATAGTTGAAGTACAGGCGGTTCACATAGTGGTGCACCGGGTTGAAGATCAGCACCTCCGCCCCTATGCGCCGCAGCTCCTCCACGGCCTCCTCGGACATGCGCATCATGCTGCCGAAGTCGTCGAACAGCACCTTGATCTCCACGCCCTGTCCGGCCTTCCGCCGGAAAATATCCATCAGCCGGTCCCACAGCTGCCCCTCGGCCATGATGTAAAACTCCATGAAAATGAAGTGCTCCGCCTGCTCCATGCGCTCCAGCAGGTCCTCCAGATACGCCTCGCCGGTGGGCAGATACACGGCCCCGGTGCCGGTGTACACGGCGGTGAGATCGTGGCGGCGGGCAGCGTGAAGGATATCTGCAAGGCCAAACGCAGCATCACCGGCGACTATCTCTCCGGCCGCAAGCGCATTGCCGTGCCCCAGACCCGCCGCACCGGCAATGGAAACTTCCTGACTGTGAAAGGTGCCCGGGAGAACAACCTGCGCAACATTGATGTCCGGTTCCCGTTGGGCGAGTTCGTCTGTGTGACCGGCATCTCCGGCTCCGGCAAGTCCAGCCTGATCAACGAGATCCTGTACAAGACGCTGGCCAGCGAGCTGAACGGTGCCCGCTCCCGCGCCGGCAAGTGCGATGGGGTAGAGGGGTTAGAGTTCGTGGATAAGGTCATCGGCATCGACCAGCAGCCCATCGGCCGCACGCCCCGCTCCAACCCGGCCACCTATACCGGCGTGTTCAACGATATCCGCGCCGTCTTTGCCGAGACCCAGGATGCAAAGATGCGCGGCTACGGCCCGGGAAGGTTCAGTTTCAATGTCAAGGGCGGCCGCTGTGAGGCCTGCGAAGGCAATGGCATCCTGCAGATCGAGATGCACTTTCTGCCGGATGTTTATGTTCCCTGTGAGGTATGCAAGGGCGCGCGCTATAACCGCGAGACACTGGAGGTAAAGTATAAGGAAAAGACCATCTCCGACGTGCTGAACATGACCGTGGAGGAGGCGGTGGTGTTCTTTGCAAACCAGCCCAAGATCGCCCGCAAGCTGCAGACCCTGCTGGACGTGGGCCTTGGCTATGTCACCTTAGGGCAGAGCGCCACCACCCTGTCCGGCGGCGAGGCCCAGCGGCTGAAGCTGGCCAGTGAAATGGGCAGAGGACAATCAGATTCCGTATTTGTATTCGACGAACCGACGATCGGACTGCATCCGTTAGATGTACAGACCCTGTTGCAGGTATTTCAGGCGCTGGTAGACAATGGGGCAACGGTACTTGTCATTGAACATGATCTGGATGTGATCCGCAATGCCGATTATATCATTGATATGGGACCCGGCGGCGGAGAAGACGGTGGCAGGGTCGTTGCTGTGGGAACTCCGGAGCAGATCGCAGCCAATGCAGACAGCATTACGGGAAAATATCTGTGATTAAAGACAGCTTTTTGTACCGGCAACATATGCTGCCGGTGTCAATCATCATCCCCCGGGTAAGCATATGTTTTGCTTCTTCCATTTTTTGATCCAAAATATATTGGTGGAGAGGAACACCGGTCTCTAGTTCTTGTTCTTACAATAAATTTCAATTGCCCGAAAAACAAATTCTGATGTATCTTTACCATCGGCATTGTCAATGCCCTGGGTGAACTGTTCTCCACCGGCATACATTTCACCTAGGCAATACAGAATATCGTCGGAACAGGTATAGCAGTGGTCAGTAATGAAATTCTGCCACTCAGGGAGTTCTGTTTGTATGAAAAAGCACTATTTTATTTAAAAAAATACAAAACCATACGATTTTGCCATGTAAAAAGCTGTTATTTTCGCTGAGCGTGCAAAATGAAGAAATT
>OICT01001212.1_pt1 | contig 10477 bp, 6 predicted proteins | sample 1581331 | NCBI WGS metagenome assembly OICT01 (sample SAMEA3882544, study PRJEB24775) | human gut metagenome | biome: human-associated habitat; feature: intestine environment; material: feces | place: Netherlands | collected 2009/2010 | reverse complement strand
GCGTGTTGCGCACGATCAGCAGCGTCCCGGCCGCAGGAACCCGGTGCTGGGCTTCTTCAACGCCGTCTGTCAGGTGTACACCACCATCATCCGCGGCACGCCCATGATGGTGCAGCTGCTCATCATGAGCATGGTCATCTTTGCCAACAGCCGCAACTTTACCATGGTCGGCGCGCTGGCACTGGGCATCAACTCGGGCGCTTACGTTTCGGAGATCATCCGCGGCGGCCTGATGGCGGTGGACCCCGGCCAGATGGAAGCCGGCCGCAGCCTGGGCCTGAACTACATGACCACCATGGTGGTCATCGTCATTCCGCAGGCCATCCGCGCGGTGCTGCCTGCACTGGGCAACGAGTTCATTATCCTGCTCAAGGATACCTCGCTCATCACCGTTATCGGCGGCAAGGAGCTGCTGTATGCGGCGCAGGGCATTATGAACCGTACCTACGAGGCCATGTTCCCCCTGTTGGGCGTTGCAGTGGTCTATCTGATTTTAGTCATGATCTTTACATGGCTGCTGTCGAAGTTTGAGAGGAGGATGGCGCAAGGTGACCGCTAATCATGCTGAAAAGATCCTGGAAGTCCGTGGTCTGACCAAGACCTACGGCGGTGAGGTCAAAAAGGGCGCAAAGCAGCCCACCCCCACCCTGGATGTCCTGAAGGGCATCGACATCGACATCTACCGCGGCGATGTGGTCTGCCTGATCGGCCCCTCCGGCTGCGGCAAGTCCACCTTCCTGCGCTGCCTGAACCGGTTGGAGATCCCCACCGGCGGCTCCATCAAGTTTGAGGGCATCGAGGTGGATGATGCCCACATCGATGCCGTGCGCCAGAAGATGGGCATGGTGTTCCAGCACTTCAACCTCTTCCCCCACCTGACCGTCAAGCAGAACCTCTGCCTGGCCCCGGAGCTGCTCAAGCTCAAGAGCAAGGAGGAGGCTTCCAAGCGTGCCGAGGAGCTGCTGGCCCGTGTCGGCCTGTCCGATAAAGCCAATGTGTTCCCCAAGAGCCTTTCCGGCGGCCAGCAGCAGCGCATTGCCATTGCCCGCGCTCTGGCCATGGACCCGGATGTCATCCTGTTCGACGAGCCCACCTCCGCCCTCGACCCTGAGATGGTCGGCGAGGTGCTGGAGCTGATGAAGGAGCTGGCCCACACCGGCATCACCATGCTGGTGGTCACCCACGAGATGGGCTTTGCCCGCGAGGTGTCCAACCGCGTCATCTTCATCGATGAGGGCAGGATCCAGGAGGATGAGCCTCCGCAGGAGCTCTTCTCGAACCCCAAGCATCCTCGTCTGAAGGCTTTCCTTTCCAAGATGCTGTAATTGAAGCTGAAAATGCCGTCGCACAAATTCGTGCGGCGGCATTTTTTGAATGGTTTAAAACTTCCAGAGACTTTGTGCCTGTTTATAAAGCCAGAGGGCACGGGTCTGAATCTCACTCTCGTTCCAGTCCGTTTTTGTCAGGGCATCCTGAAGCGTGGAAAGGCCCGATGCGCAGAGCGTAAGACCGGGCTTTTCCTGGCCCTTTCCGGCTTTCTTTGTGCTCCAGTCACTGTCCCGGATGGAGGCGTTCAAAGACTGCGGGATGATTGCAAGATTTCCCAGAGTCAGAAGGATAGAATCTCTTTTTTCTGCGTCCAGCGGGGTAGGGCAGGCGGGCCAGTTGTTGCGCCATTTTTTGGGCATCAGATGCTCAAGACTGTAATTGTTGAAACCATGCAGCACAACAGCACTCTGAGCAGGGCGGATGTGGCTTTCAATCAGATAAAGAACACCTTTAGAATAAAGATTCATCAGTTTAGAGTGTTCAAAACCATCCCGAAGTTCAGTGTCATCAGGAATCGAGGAGTTGGTGCCGCCAAGCACTTGCAAACGGTCTCGTAAATCCTGTGGAGTAAGTATTTCGTTGGCGATAAAGGAGAGAAATAACTTTGTATAATTTGTTGTGGAAGCACGAGTGACAATACGACGCATAACGTAGCTTTCCAGAATGCCATACATCTTGTTCAAAGCAGTCGTATCAGAAATATTTTTGGCAAGATAGAGAACGTACGGAATCAACGTTGTTGTTTTTAGACCGAAGATAACCACATTCAGCCGCTCGATACCAAATGTGGATGGAATTGTAGTGTCGCAGATATCCGGCTGAAATGTCTTACGGAACAACTTGGCATACTCCCTCAGAGAGGAAAGGATGATCTGCTTGCTTCCGCCGCAGTAGTTGTCCACAAAGCTCTGATAGGAATTTGACAGTCGATCTGTGCGGGCATAAATCAACTTGTCCTCTGTGCTGATACTGTATTTTTTATTTTGGATGAACAATTGAAAATAAGCATCAAAAAAGATGTCGATCAGAGGACGGCGAATGCGGCCGGTCTCTATAATGGTATCCCAGTATTCTTTTGTTGCGACGCTATTATCAAAGACAGGCTCCCAGATCGTCTGATAATCTGTCAGGTTATTACGACTGAAAAAATAATTCTTGAGCAGTTCAGAGGTGGTCAGGCTGACTCCAAGAGAGTTTAGAGAATCGAATATTTGCTGTTCATCATCATTCGCATCTAGGTCGATCCGAACAAAGTGAGTTTTTCCAACGATCGTGGTGTAATTTAATTTGGATGTATCCAATGATTCTACAAAAAAATTGTAAGCCTGAACGACACGGGATTTTGAAAAGTCATCTGTAATAGAAACTGGTGCGGTCATACCCATTACCTTTTCAAAGACGGGACGATCGTTTTTTCCATGCTGAAGGCTCAAATCATTCGTGTCTGGAAATCGATAATGAGAATCAAATGTAAGAGACTGCCCTAACTTTAGACAGAGAACTTTCAAGAAGATGAGATATGTTGTCAATCGCTGCTGACCATCGATCAGAAGCAACTGCGTGGAATAAGGCTCGGACGATTTTGGCGTTCCGTTGTCTTTGAAAATCAGGGTACCAAGAAAATGTGGGGACTTTGTTTTGACCGTGAATTCCATATCATTTAGGAAGCGCTCCCAAAGATATTTGTCCCAGACGTAGGAACGTTGAAAAAATGGAATCTCAATCAATGTGGTTCCATCAAAAATGCTGGTGATTGTCGCTTTATGCGCATTCATAGAAAATCCTCCCGCTGCTTTTCAGATTTATTAGTAGAATAGCACGAATCCACTGTGAATTCAATGAATCACAAACAAAAGCTCCCGCTTCTCAGAAAAAGCTGAAAAACGGGAGCTTTACAATTCTACAAAACAGAAGCTATGCGCCTAGCCCATGGTCACGACAACTTCCACACCTTCACCGGCCTTTGCCAGCGGCAGGAGGGTGCCCGCAATAGGAGCGCCGTTCACGGTGACGCTCTGCACGCCCTTCTGCACGGCGTGGGGGTTCTCCACCCGGATGTGGTACACGGCACCCCGGTAACGGCGGGTGACGGTGTAGCCTGCCAGCGTGTGGGGGATGCAGGGGTCAACGCGCAGGCCATCCAGAGTGGGCTGGATGCCCAGAATGTACTGGCTCACGTTCACGAAGGTCCATGCCGCCGTGCCGGTCAGCCAGCTGTTCTTGGCCTCGCCGAAGGTGGGGGCATCGCGGCCTGCCACCATCTGGCTGTAAACGTAGGGTTCGGTGCGGTGGATCTCGCTGATGTCCTCGATATAGGCCGGGCAGGTCTTTTTGTAGACAGCAAAGGCCCGGTCACCGTGGCCCAGCACGGTCTCAGCGCAGCTGATCCATGGGTTGTTGTGGCAGAAGATACCGGCGTTCTCCTTGTAGCCCGGGGGATAGCTGGAGATCTCGCCCAGATTGAGCCGGTAGGTGGTGTAGGCGGGCTGGAGCAGTACCACGCCGTACGGGGTGTCCAGCCGCTCCTCCACGCTCTTCAGTGCAGCTTCGGCCTGACCGGTCTCTCGGCCGATCCCGGCCATCACGCACATGCCCTGGGGTTCGATGAAGATCTGTCCCTCGTCGCATTCCCTGCTGCCCACGGGGGCACCAAAGGCATCGTAGGCACGGCGGAACCATGCGCCGTCCCAGCCCGCATCCAGCACGGCTGTTTGCATCTCTGCGACTGCGGCATCAGCCGCTGCAGCTTCTGCGGTCAGCGCCAGATGGCGAAGAATATCGGCGTAGGCCCTGCCGTATTTGACGAACATCCCGGCGATGAACACCGACTCCGCGACCGGGCCTTCGCTGGGGCCGGTGATCTGGAAGCTCTCGCCCGGGTGCTCCGAGAAGCAGTTCAGGTTCAGGCAGTCGTTCCAGTCGGCCCGGCCGATCAGCGGCAGGCCGTGGGGACCCAGATGGGTATGGGTGTAGCGGAAGCTCCGGCGCAGATGCTCCATCAGGGGCTGTGCTCTGGTCACGTCGTTGTCAAAGGCAACCGGCTCGTCCAGGATCGACCAGTCACCGGTCTCCCGCAGATAGGCGGCGGTGCACGCAATGAGCCAGAGCGGGTCATCGTTGAAGCCGCTGCCCACGTCGCTGTTGCCCTTTTTGGTCAGGGGCTGGTACTGGTGGTAGGCACTGCCGTCCTCAAACTGGGTGGCAGCAATGTCCAGAATGCGCTCCCGTGCGCGGGAAGGGATCATGTGGACGAAGCCCAGCAGATCCTGACAGGAATCCCGGAACCCCATGCCGCGGCCGATGCCGCTCTCGTAATAGCTGGCACTGCGGCTCATGTTGAAGGTGACCATGCACTGATACTGGTTCCAAAGGCTCACCATCCGGTCCAGCTTTTCCTCGCCGGAGGTCAGCTGCCAGCCCGAGAGCAGCTCCTGCCAGTAGTCGGCCAGTGCCCTGCGGGCGGCATCCACCTGTGCGTCGGTGGCATAGCGGGCCATCATGGCCTCGGCCCGGGCTTTGTTGATGATGCCGGGAGCGCTGAATTTTTCCCGGACCGGGTTTTCAATGTAGCCCAGCCCGAAGATGATGCTCTTTTTCTCACCCGGTGCCAGCGTGAGATGGAAATGGTGGGCACCCACCGGAGCCCAGCCGTGGGCAATGCTGTTCGAGCAGTGACCGGCTTTGACCGCTTCCGGTGCGGCGGGGCCGCCGTACACGCCGCAGAAGGCATCCCGGCTGGTGTCGAAGCTGGTAACAGGGGCGTTGGCCCAGAACACGGCGTAGTGATCCCGGCGCTCCCGGTACTCTGTCTTATGATAGATGGCACTTTCCACCACTTCCACCTCGCCGGTGGAAAAGTTGCGCTGGAAATTGGAGCTGTCGTCCATGGCATCCCACAGGCAGAACTCCACATAGCTGAACACGTCCAGCGTGCGGGGGGCAGCGGTCTTGTTTTCCAGCGTCAGCCGGTCGATCTCACAGGCATCGCCCCGGGGCACGAACAACTCCTGAGCGGCCGCAATGCCGTTTTTTTCGCCCTGCAGGATCGTGTAGCCCAGACCGTGGCGGCAGCTGTAACTGTCCAGCGGGGTTTTGGTGGGCTGCCAGCCCGGGTTCCAGATGGTGCCGCCATCGTTGATGTAGATGCGGTGGCCGTCCATGTCCAGCGGGGAATTATTGTAGCGGTAGCGGGTCAGCCGCCGCAGCCGGGCATCCCGGTAAAAGCTGTAACCGCCGCCGGTGTTGGACACCAGACTGAAAAAGTCCTCGCTGCCCAGATAGTTGATCCAGGGCAGGGGAGTGCGGGGCGTGTCGATCACATATTCCCGGCGCGCATCATCAAAATGTCCGAATCTCATAGCCTTGTTCCTCCTTATAGGGTAAACCGGAAATGCTGAAATCATTTGATGGCGAAAACGATTTAGAATTTGCGGCCCAAGGGTGGGAAAGGCACTTGTCACCCTAAGAATAGTCTATCCTGCGGGAAAAATCAAGAGCGGACCTGAAATATACAACAAGGGTGCAGCGGGCTGGTTCAGGGGTGAAAACCGGTATGGGAACGAAAAAATTATCGAACGGTAACGAAATGTAACGAAAACGATACAGACTGCATAATTCTGAGGAAATGAAATCTCGCAACCTGCTGAAATACAGACTTTTAGGATAAAACTTTTCTTCTTCTGCTTGATTTTTAGTGCAAAGTGCGCTATATTGAAATTGCGAAAACGATTTAGGATTCGTTCGGGAGCCCTGAGCGGGTCCCTGTGAGGGAGGGCGGCGAAATGTCATCCTTGAAAGATCTGGCGCGTGAATGCGGTGTCTCGGTGGCAACGGTGAGCAAAGCGCTCAATGGCCAGTCGGACATCTCTGCTGCGACCCGCGACCGTGTCCGCGAGGCGGCCCGCCGGATGGGCTATGTGCCCAATATGGCGGCCCGCGCAATGAAGACCAACCGTACCTACAACCTTGGCGTTCTGTTTGTGGACGAGCGGCAGAGCGGCCTGGCCCACGAGTACTTTTCGGCGGTGCTGGACAGCTTCAAGGTGCAGGTGGAAAAGCTGGGCTACGATATCACCTTTGTCAACCGGAACCTCGGCGGCAGAACAATGACCTATCTGGAGCACTGCCACTACCGGGGCGTGGATGGAGCGGTGATTGCCTGCGTGGATTTTAACGATCCGCAGGTGGTGGAGCTGGTCAACAGTGATGTGCCGGTGGTGACCATCGACCATGTGTTCAACAACCGGATGGCGGTCCTTTCCGATAATGTCAACGGGCTTTCGGCGCTGGTGCGGTACGCCTACGCCAACGGCCACCGCCGCATCGCCTTTATCCATGGCGAGCGCACGGCGGTGACGGAGAACCGGCTGGCGGGCTTCTACAAGAGCTGCGCGGAGCTGGGGCTGCAGGTCCCCGAAGAATATGTGCGCAGCGGTGTGTATCACGATCCCGACCGCTGTGCCGAGGAGACCCGGGCCCTGCTGGCACTGCCCCAGCGGCCCACCTGCATCCTTTTTCCCGATGATTTCTCGGCCATGGGCGGCTGCATCGCTCTGCAGGAAACGGGCCTGAGCATCCCGGAGGATATTTCCGTGATGGGATATGACGGTATTTACCTCTCCCGCGTGATGAAACCCCAGCTGGTGACCTGGCAGCAGAACACCAGAATGCTGGGCCGGATGGCAGCGGATAAGCTGGTGCAGATGATCGAGCACCCCCGTGTGACGCTGGCCGAGCAGATCCCGGTGACAGGAAAACTGCTGGAGGGCGGCTCGGTGCGCAGCATCGAATGAATGGGTTGGATTTGGTTCCGGGCGAACCGGAGCCTTGAATTTGAAACGCTTTTTCACGAAAACCATTGAAGGAGGTTTTTCATTATGAGAAAGATTTCGCGTCGTAATTTCCTGCTGGCTTCCGGTGCAGTTACCATCAGTGCAGCGCTGAGCGCATGCGGCGGCTCCTCTTCTTCTACCGGCGCGGCATCCTCTGCCGCAGCCTCTTCCGCCGCTTCCGCTGCTCCGGCAGCTCAGGGCAAGGTGCTGAATATCTGGTGCTGGAACGACGAGTTCCAGGGCCGCTTCAATAACTATTACCCCGAGGTCGCCTCCATCGCTGAGGATAAATCCACCACCACCCTGAAAGATGGTACCGTTGTCAAGTGGACCATCAACGCCAACGAGAACAACAACTACCAGAATAAGCTGGATGAGGCCCTGCTGAATCAGGACTCCGCCGCCGATGATGACAAGGTAGATATCTTCCTGATCGAGGCTGACTACGCACTGAAGTATGTGGATTCCGATTACGCGCTGGATGTCAAAGCAGACATCGGCCTGACCGATGCCGATCTGGCTGGTCAGTACCAGTACACCAAGGACATTGTCAGCGTGGACGGTAGCCAGCGCGGCACCACCTGGCAGGCGACCCCCGGTCTGTTCGCATATCGCCGCAGCATCGCCAAGGAAGTGCTGGGCACCGATGATCCCACCGAGGTGCAGAGCCATCTGTCCGATTGGGATAAGTTCAACGAGGTGGCTGCACAGGCCTATGCCAAGGGCTACAAGATGCTGTCTGGCTTCGATGATGCTTACCGTACCTTCTCCAACAACGTGGACGCTCCCTGGGTGGACGGTACGACCGTCAAGGTGGACCCCAACATTATGAAGTGGGTCGATCAGACCAAGGAATACACCGATAAGGGCTACAACAATAAGTCCAGCCTGTGGGACAGCCAGTGGGCAGCCGATCAGGGTCCCACCGGTAAGGTGTTCGGCTTCTTCTACTCCACTTGGGGCATCAACTTCACCCTGCTGGGCAACTCTCTGGAGACCCCTGTGGCCGAGGGCGGCAAGGAAGAAGTAGGCAACGGCATCTACGGCGATTACGCAGTCTGCGAAGGCCCTCAGCCCTATTACTGGGGCGGCACCTGGATCTGCGCGGCAGCCGGTACCGATAATACCGATATCATCCGCGACGTGATGCAGAAACTGACCTGCGACGAAGCCATTATGAAGCAGATCACCCTGGATACGCAGGATTACACCAACAACGAGAAGGCCATGGAAGAGATCGCAAACAGCGATTATGCCTCCGACTTCCTGGGCGGCCAGAACCATATCGCCCTGTTTGCAGAAGCTGCAAAGAAGATCGATATGTCCAACGCAGGCCCGTACGATCAGGGCCTGAACGAGAGCCTCCAGAATGCCTTCAAGGATTACTTTACCGGCACGGTGGACGAGGATACCGCAAAGGCAAACTTCGAGACCGCCATCAAGGAAAAGTACCCCGAGCTGACCGATGTGGTCTGGCCCGCATAAGCGCAGCCGGAACCTGAAAACCTTTTGAACCGAATCTGAATGGGGCGGGCCGGACGCTGATCCCGCCCGCCCCGTTTTGCTTTGGGCAGTGTACGTCAGGAGGGCAGTTACTATGGGAGCAAAACCAAAGAAGAACGGCTCGATCAGCTATGCAAAGTGGGGCTATATCTTCATTGCACCGTTCTTCCTCATCTTTGCGCTGTTCCAGCTCATTCCACTGGGGTCTACGATCTATTACAGCTTTTTTGAATATTACCGCAGCGGCCTGAAGATCATCGGCCCTACCTTTGTGGGCCTGAAAAACTACATCACCCTGTTCGCCACCGACCTGCCCAAGTATTTCAGCAACACGCTGATCCTGTGGATCATCGGCTTTATCCCGCAGATCGCCGTTTCGCTGCTGCTGGCGGCATGGTTCACCGACCTGCGCCTGAAGCTGAAGGGCCAGACCTTCTTCAAAACGGTCATCTACATGCCCAACCTGATCATGGCTTCGGCCTTTGCCATGCTGTTCTTTGCGCTGTTCTCGGACAACGGCCCGGTGAACGCCGTGCTGCTGAGCATGGGCTGGATCAAGACTCCCATCAGCTTTTTGAACACCGTGTGGGGCAACCGGGGACTCATCGGCCTGATGAATTTCCTCATGTGGTTCGGCAACACGACAATTTTGCTCATGGCAGGCATCATGGGCATTGACCAAAGCCTGTTTGAGGCGGCGAACATTGACGGTGCGACATCCCTGCAGGTATTTTTCAAGGTGACGCTGCCGCTTCTGATGCCGATTCTCGTTTACACGGTCATCACCGCGCTCATCGGCGGCCTTCAGATGTTCGATGTGCCGCAGATTTTGACCAACGGCAAGGGCGGCCCGGACCGCACCTCCACCACCATGATCATGTACCTGAACAACCACCTGTTCAGCAAGAACTACGGCATGGCCGGTGCAGTCTCGGTGGTGCTGTTCCTCGTGTGTGCAGTGCTGTGCGTTGTGGTCTACTTCTCCCTTACCAAGGAGGATGACGGCCTGACCCGTGAGCAGCGCAAGGCTGAGAAAGCCCGCATCAAGGCAGCCAAAGCGGCCGCTAAGCATCACTAAGGAAGGAGCGTGAACGGTATGCCGAATGAAACCAAAACTTCAGCCACCACTACCGCAAAGGCAAGCAAAATTCACGACCCTATGCTGACCCTGCAGCGTGCAGTGGCTTATATCGTGCTGTTTGTCCTCTGCTTTATCTGCCTGTTCTTCTTCTATGTGCTGATCGTCAACGCCACGCACAACAACTTTACCATCCAGCAGGGATTTGACCCGCTGCCCCGCGGCAGCTTTGGCGTAAACTTCTTCAACACCACCCATGATGCCAATGTACCGATCCTGACCGGTCTGCGCAACAGCCTGATCGTGTCAGCTGCCTGTGCGGCGCTGTCGGTCTATTTCAGCGCACTGACGGCCTACGCCATCTATGCGTATGACTTCAAGCTGCGCAAGCTGGCATTCACCGTCATTCTGCTCATCATGACGATGCCCACACAGGTTTCGGCGCTCGGCTTTTTGAACCTGATGGATTCGATGAAGCTGACCAATACCCTCTGGCCGCTGATTTTGCCGAGCATTGCCGCGCCGACGGTGTTCTTCTTCATGAAGCAGTATATGGATTCGAGCCTGCCGCGCGACATTATTGACGCGGCGCGCATTGACGGCTCGGGGGAGTTCCACACCTTCAATACGGTTATCCTGCCGATTCTGAAACCCGCTATGGCGGTGCAGGCGATCTTCAGCTTTGTAGGCGCGTGGAACAACTACTTTATCCCGGCGCTGATTATTAACGATGCCA
>OICT01001210.1_pt1 | contig 10483 bp, 8 predicted proteins | sample 1581331 | NCBI WGS metagenome assembly OICT01 (sample SAMEA3882544, study PRJEB24775) | human gut metagenome | biome: human-associated habitat; feature: intestine environment; material: feces | place: Netherlands | collected 2009/2010 | reverse complement strand
GAATCGAACCAAGGACACGGGGATTTTCAATCCCCTGCTCTACCGACTTAGCTATCCGGGCAACGGGGCGCATTAAACCTGATTCGCCTCGTCTCGTCAATCAAATTTCTTCAATTTACTGCAGACTGCACAATCTATCATCACTTTGCCGCTATTGCACGCATTGTCAGGCAAACCAGGCGGTCCAGGCGGCGGAAAGCGGCATTGCCAGAAGGAGTGCTGGAAGCATGTTGACCACCGGGAACATTTTAATGCCACAGATGCGTAATCCGGTTGCCAGCAGCAATAAACCGCCTACGGCGCTGAAGTCTGCCATCATCGACGGTGTGGTCAGCGGTAATATCAGCGCGGCAGCCCACGCCAGCGTTAACTGGATGATCAGTAATGGGATACTAATTACCGACACCGCAATACCCAGCGAGCAGGCGAAGATCATCGCCGTAAAGAAATCAAGAAATGACTTGGCGATTAAAATACTCGGATCGCCGGTCATCCCTTCGTTCATCGCCCCGAAGATCCCGGTGCCGCTGGCGCAAAACAGGACAATAATCGCGACATAATTCTGAATAAAAGATTCATGCGCTGGCTTCTTACGTGAGTGACGAAACAGATTTTGTGCTTTGGCGACTGCTGTATTGACACCTTTCTCCAGCAAACAAATTTCGCCAATTAGAGCGCCAAGTAGCGTAGCTAAAACCATCGCTGGAAGGTTGGCGCATTTCACAACCAGTAAAATACCAATCCCCAGCGATGCCAGACCAAAAATAGATGTCATGGAGACGCGGATACGTTCCGGTAAGCGTTGGCTGAGCAGTGCGCCGAGAACGCCACCCAGTAAGACTGCACTAGCGTTGATAAAAGGGCCGATGACCACAAGAGTTCCTGTTAGCTGTATTGTTTGATTTTCTTATTATGAACTTTTTGCCTTGTTGATGGCTTGTCTGGTCGCAAAGTCCTGGCTTGCACGCTTTAGCGAAAGGTGCCATGATTGCGCGAATTTTCTCCTCTCTGTACGGAGTTTGCCCGATGCACGCCATCTCCTTACATTCTCTCGCTTATCGCCGTTTCGCGCGAAACGTTTCCCTTTCTATGTTACTGCTCATGCGGTGAAGTTAACGCACGCTCACTGCAGGACAACAGTAAAATCAGAGCGTTTCTGCTTTTACTGATGTCTGGCGGTCGGAGCTGGTGACCAGTTTGACCCATATCTCATGGGGCAGGGTTTTCCACCTTGTCCGGTATTCTTACTTCCCCGAAACGGGTTTGCGCTTATGAAATCAATGAATATTGCCGCCAGTAGTGATCTGGTATCCCGACTTTCTTCTCATCGTCGCGTGGTGGCGTTGGGAGATACTGATTTTACGGACGTCGCGGCAGTCGTCATTACCGCTGCGGATAGTCGCAGTGGCATTCTTGCGTTGCTTAAGCGCACCGGTTTTCATCTACCGGTGTTTTTGTATTCCGAACATGCTGTTGAATTACCTGCGGGCGTTACGGCGGTAATCAACGGCAACGAGCAGCAGTGGCTGGAGCTGGAATCCGCAGCCTGTCAGTATGAAGAGAATTTGCTGCCACCGTTTTATGAAACGCTGACGCAGTACGTTGAGATGGGCAACAGCACCTTTGCTTGCCCTGGACATCAACATGGTGCGTTTTTTAAAAAGCATCCTGCCGGACGCCATTTTTACGATTTCTTTGGTGAGAACGTCTTTCGCGCCGATATGTGTAACGCTGACGTAAAATTGGGCGATCTGCTTATTCATGAAGGATCGGCGAAAGATGCGCAGAAATTCGCAGCCAAAGTCTTTCATGCCGATAAAACCTATTTTGTGCTGAACGGCACATCGGCAGCGAATAAAGTGGTGACGAATGCGCTGTTAACGCGTGGCGATCTGGTGCTCTTCGACCGTAACAACCATAAGTCGAATCATCACGGCGCGCTGATTCAGGCGGGGGCGACGCCGGTCTATCTGGAAGCTTCACGCAACCCGTTTGGTTTCATTGGCGGTATTGATGCGCACTGTTTTAATGAAGAGTATCTGCGCCAGCAAATTCGCGACGTTGCGCCAGAAAAAGCTGAGTTGCCGCGCCCGTTTCGCCTGGCGATTATCCAGCTGGGAACCTATGACGGCACTGTCTACAACGCCCGTCAGGTGATCGATACCGTTGGGCATCTGTGTGATTACATTCTGTTTGATTCCGCGTGAGTCGGTTATGAACAATTTATCCCGATGATGGCGGATAGCTCGCCGCTGCTATTAGAACTTAACGAAAACGATCCGGGGATCTTTGTGACTCAGTCGGTGCACAAACAGCAGGCGGGATTCTCACAGACGTCGCAGATCCATAAAAAAGATAACCATATCCGCGGACAGGCGCGTTTTTGCCCGCATAAGCGGTTGAATAACGCCTTTATGCTCCATGCTTCTACCAGCCCTTTCTATCCGCTGTTTGCTGCACTGGATGTTAACGCCAAAATTCATGAAGGGGAGAGTGGGCGTCGGCTGTGGGCTGAGTGCGTTGAGTTGGGTATTGAGTCGCGCAAGGCTATTCTTGCGCGCTGTAAGCTGTTCCGCCCGTTTATCCCGCCCGTTGTTGATGGCAAATTGTGGCAGGATTATCCGACGTCTGTGTTAGCCAGCGACCGCCGTTTTTTCAGTTTTGAGCCGGGGGCGAAGTGGCACGGCTTTGAAGGATATGCCGCGGATCAGTATTTTGTTGATCCGTGCAAGCTGTTACTCACTACACCAGGTATCAATGCCGAAACCGGCGAATATAGCGACTTTGGCGTTCCGGCGACGATTCTGGCGCACTATCTGCGTGAGAACGGCATTGTGCCGGAGAAGTGCGATCTCAACTCCATTCTGTTCTTATTAACTCCGGCGGAAAGCCACGAGAAGCTGGCACAACTGGTAGAGATGTTGGCGCAGTTTGAACAGCATATTGAGGATGACTCGCCGCTGGCTGAGGTGTTGCCGAGCGTTTATAACAAATATCCGGTGCGCTATCGCGACTACACCCTGCGCCAGTTGTGTCAGGAGATGCACGATCTGTATGTCAGTTTCGACGTCAAAGACCTACAAAAAGCGATGTTCCGCCAGCAGAGTTTCCCGTCAGTGGTGATGAACCCCCAGGATGCGCATAGCGCTTATATTCGCGGTGAAGTGGAGTTGGTGCGGATTCGTGATGCCGAAGGGCGAATTGCGGCAGAAGGGGCGTTGCCTTATCCACCTGGCGTGCTTTGCGTGGTACCCGGGGAAGTCTGGGGTGGGGCGGTTCAACGTTATTTCCTTGCACTGGAAGAAGGGGTGAATTTGTTGCCGGGATTTTCGCCGGAGCTGCAAGGTGTTTATAGCGAAACCGATGCGGATGGCATGAAACGGTTGTACGGTTATGTGTTGAAGTAAGAATAAAAAAAACGGGTCACCTTCTGGCGACCCGTTTTTCTTTGCGTAATTAGTGGCTAACCGTCTGTGTGCCTGTCGGGACACGAACGTGTTTATATTTGAACATCGCCATGAACGCGAAGGCCAGAACCACGGAGTAACCAGCGAAAATCAACCATACGGTCTGCCAGTCGGTAATGCCGTTTTGGGTGTACATCTCAACAACTTTACCGCTCACGATGCCGCCGAGGATACAGCCGAAGCCGTTAGTCATCATCAGGAACATCCCTTGTGCACTGGCGCGAATTGCCGGGCTAACTTCTTTTTCGACAAACACCGAACCAGAGATGTTGAAGAAGTCGAATGCGCAACCGTAAACGATCATCGACAGTACCAGCAGTACAGTACCGAACGGAGTCGGGTCGCCGTAAGCAAACAGCGCAAAACGCAGGATCCACGCCACAATACTGATCATCATTACGTTCTTAATACCGTAGCGGCTTAAGAAGAACGGGATGGTCAGAATGAACAGGGTTTCAGAGATCTGCGAAATCGACATGATGATTGACGCATGCTGCACAATAAAGCTGCTGGCAAACATCGGATCTTTGTCGAAGCTGTGCAGGAAGGTATTACCGAACATGTTGGTAATCTGCAGTTCCGCGCCCAGCAGCATTGAGAAGATAAAGAAGATTGCCATACGCTTGTTTTTAAACAGCGCGAATGCATCGAGGCCCAGCAGGGTTGTCCAGCTCTGATTCGCTTGCTGTTTAGCAACCGGAATATGCGGCAGAGTCAGGGTAAACAGAACCAGAATGGCGGAAAGTGCTGCGCCAATATACAGCTGCATGTGGCTTAATTCGAAGCCAGACAGGCTCACCACCCACATTGCCATGATAAAGCCGATGGTGCCCCAGATACGGATTGGCGGGAAGTCAGTAACGATATCCATCCCGGCATTTTGCAGGCGATAGTAAGAGATGGTGTTGATTAACCCAAGCGTTGGCATATAAGCAAACGAGTTAATCAATATCACAAGGAACATCGCCTCCGGTGTCGTGACCTGTGCCGCCATGAACAGCGTGATAGCGCCAATGGTGTGGCAAATGGCATATACCCATTTCGCACTTAACCATTTGTCGGCCACAATCCCCAGCAGCGCAGGCATAAAGACCGCGGCGATACCCAGTGAGCTATAAACTGCGCCAATAGAAGCACCGTCAAACTTCAGGGTAACAAACATATAGGAGCCGAGGGTCGTCAGCCAACTTCCCCACAGACAGAACTGCAGAAAAGAGAGGATTTTCAGCTGCAGCTTAAGATTCATGTTAATTTCCTCACATCGTGATGCGGATGAGTGTTTGAAAAAGCACATTTGACCGTGCGAGATGATGGGATTCTATCAACTTCGCGGACTGGTTTTTTGTTACCTGTGGCAAATAATTGCAAACATTCCCAATTTGCAAAACGAAATTGTGATGTGGATAACATTTTTGCCCCTGAGCATCGTCAGGGGCGGTTAATGGAATTATCGGCGGCGGTAGGATTTTTGCGCGGTATTCACTTTATAAAGATAACGGCGAGATTCCGCAGAGGGATGGCGGGTCGTCAGCGTCTGATAAACATCGCCCGGCGTCATGGTGTTAATAATATTGGCAGCCTGAATCTTATCATTCGAAAAGACTCGCAGCACGCTGCCTGCGCCGCCGTTATAGGCGGTGATGACGGCATAACGCCGCGATGTTGGGTTATCAATTCCGCCGAGATAAACATTGTTCAGCATCGCCAGATACGCGGTGCCGGTATCAATATTGCTGGCAGGATCAAACAAGAAACTGCGGCTCGGCGTGCCGGATTTCCCCTGCGAGCGGAACACATCTTTCCCGGCAGTATGTTGTACCACCTGCATTAATCCCAGCGCATCGGAACGGCTGACCGCATACGGGTTAAAGGAAGATTCGGTCTGCATAATTGCCAGAATCAGCGACTCATCAACGCCATATTTCCGTGACGCCTGGCGGACCATGCCGAGATATTTGTGCGCACGTTTATCAAGGTGGTTCGGTACCATGTTAATGGTGACGCTGTAGATGATACGCAGCCCGTTACTGCGGCTTTGCAGACGGTTTTTCAGCAGATAATCCGCGAAGTTGCTTGCGCGACCTTCCCAGCGAATCGGCTGCCCGGTGTTGTCCACCACCTGACCGTAAAGGAAAGGTTCTTTCGAAATCGTAATATCATCAACGTCGGAATAGAGATCGACCGAACTCGGATCGTCACCCATCAATAACGTTTTGATAATTGCCCGGCGCAAATGCGCGGCAGGTTCTGTCCCGGCGATGGTTTCGATAGTAATCGTACCGTCATCGAAGTTGATGTGGCTGCGGGTCTGATATTGATCGGTGTATTTCACGTAGTCCTTAGGACCAGCGATCACCACCTCTTTGAATCCCCAGATGTTCTCAATATTGTGGGCAAATTGCCCCATCAGAATATCAAAACCGTTGGTGTCTTTGACCCAGGCTTCGTTATAGGTATCGCCTTTTTTGGTCGTCGAACAGGAGATGAGCAACGGCGCAATCAAAGCCAGCGCGAGATATTTTTTCATCATTCCGGGTGCGTGTTGTGTTTGTTTTTATGCAAGTTGCCGGAGGCGTGCTCCGGCACTGTTTTTATTTTTTATCTTCCGGCGTATAGCCCTCGATATGCACCTCTTTACCCTCGAACAGGAAGTTGACCATCTCCTGCTCCAGCAGCTTGCGGTGCTCGGCATTCATCATGTTGAGTTTCTTTTCATTAATCAGCATGGTTTGTTTGTGCTGCCACTGCGCCCAGGCTTCTTTGGAGATCTCGTTATAGATGCGTTTTCCCAGCTCGCCGGGGTACAGCTGAAAATCCTGACCTTCTGCTTCACGTTGCAGGAAAGTACAAAAAATCGTTCTGCTCATAAATCATCCTCTTTATCGGCTCACGCGCTAAACCGGCGCGCCAGTGCGTAACTGCTGTAACAAACGCTCCACGGGAGCCGCCAGGCCAACTGACGGCGGTTGCGCTAAGTTATACCAGAGCGCATTGCCTTCATCCATGCAGCCGGTGAATGACGACACGGGAAGCCACATAGGCACAATATCTAAGTGGAAATGGCTGAAGGTATGGCGAAACGCGGTCAGCTGCGTCAGGTTATCGGCAGCAATCTGCCGTTGCGCCAGCCAATGCCGCAAACTTTCTTCGTCGGCAAACTGCGGGAAACAGTATAAACCGCCCCACAATCCGCTCGGCGGACGCTGCGCCAGCAATACTTCATCTTCGTGCTGTAATAGCAAAAAGTAGCCGGTGCGCTCCGGCAGCGTCTGTTTCGGTTTTTTGCCCGGATAAAGCGCCCAGCTATTGTTGGCGGCGGCAATACATCCGTTTTGTAGCGGACAGAGCGAACATTTCGGTTTCGAGCGCGTACAAATCATCGCACCCAAATCCATCATCGCCTGATTAAACCGTTCCACGCCAACCGCGGGCGTCACCTGCTCGCTCAAACTCCATAATTTATTCTCGACCTCTTTTTTCCCTGGCCAGCCGCTTACAGCATAGCAGCGCGCCAGCACCCGTTTGACGTTACCGTCGAGAATCGGAAAGTGCTTACCCAGAGAAAGCGAGAGAATCGCACCTGCGGTGGAACGCCCGACGCCCGGTAACGCCGCGACTTCTTCAAAGGTTTCCGGGAATTTACCGCCGTGTAAGGTCGCCACTTGTTGTGCCGCTTTATGCAGGTTGCGCGCGCGGGCGTAATAGCCAAGCCCGGTCCACAAGTGGAGAACTTCGTCGAGCGGCGCATTGGCGAGATCGGTCACCGTCGGGAAGCGCGCCATAAAGCGTTCAAAATAGGGGATAACGGTCGCAACCTGAGTTTGTTGCAACATCACTTCTGAGAGCCATACTTTGTAGGGCGTCTTGTCAATTTGCCAGGGCAGCGTTTTCCGCCCGTATTTATCGTACCAGTCCAGAACCTGGGCTGAAAATTGCGACGCTTGCATGGTCACCGAATTCACTGTTGTTGGGGGCAAGATTGCAGCACAGCGACGGCAGGGTGTAAACCGGAACTTTCCGCAGCCACGGCCTTATCATGCTTGCATCCGGCAACTAACTTTGGATAATGCCCGTTTTCAGAACACTTTCACAAGCGACTAAATCTTTATGAAAAACGACGTCATTTCACCGGAATTTGATGAAAACGGCCGCCCACTGCGCCGTATCCGTAGTTTTGTGCGCCGCCAGGGGCGACTGACCAAAGGCCAGGAACATGCGCTGGAAAACTACTGGCCGGTGATGGGCGTTGAGTTCAGCGAAGATATGCTGGATTTCCCCGCGCTTTTTGGCCGTGAAGCGCCGGTGACGCTTGAGATTGGTTTTGGCATGGGGGCGTCGCTGGTGGCAATGGCTAAAGATCGCCCTGAGCAGGACTTCCTCGGCATTGAAGTGCATTCACCGGGCGTTGGTGCGTGCCTGGCTTCTGCGCATGAAGAAGGTTTAAGCAACCTGCGCGTGATGTGTCACGATGCGGTTGAAGTGCTGCATAAAATGATTCCTGACAATTCATTGCGCATGGTGCAGCTCTTTTTCCCTGACCCGTGGCACAAAGCGCGCCATAATAAACGCCGTATCGTACAGGTGCCGTTTGCCGAACTGGTAAAAAGCAAACTGCAGCTGGGGGGCGTATTCCATATGGCGACCGACTGGGAACCTTATGCGGAACATATGCTTGAAGTGATGTCTTCTATTGACGGTTATAAAAACCTGTCAGAGAGCAATGATTACGTACCGCGTCCGGCATCACGTCCGGTGACGAAATTTGAACAACGTGGTCATCGTCTTGGTCACGGAGTATGGGACTTAATGTTCGAGAGGGTGAAATAATGGCAAAGAACCGTAGCCGTCGTCTGCGTAAAAAAATGCACATCGACGAATTCCAGGAATTAGGATTTTCGGTGGCATGGCGATTCCCGGAAGGTACATCGGAAGAACAGATTGATAAAACCGTTGATGATTTTATTAACGAGGTTATCGAACCGAACAAACTGGCCTTTGACGGCAGCGGTTATCTGGCCTGGGAAGGTCTGATCTGCATGCAGGAAATCGGCAAATGCACCGAAGAACATCAGGCGATTGTGCGTAAGTGGCTGGAAGAGCGCAAACTGGATGAGGTACGCACCAGCGAACTTTTCGACGTTTGGTGGGACTAAGAAAGCATACGGGCGATGACAAATGCAAAACTGCCTGATGCGCTACGCTTATCAGGCCTGGAAAGATGCACGATCGAGTAGGCGGGATAAGGTGTTTACGCCGCATCCGGCATGGAAAACGCGTACTTTGTTATCAATCTGGGGCCAGCAAATGCTGGCCTGATTTTTTCTTGAGGGAAGACTATGATGCGCAAAATGCTGCTGGCGGCAGCACTTTCAGTGACGGCAATGACCGCTCACGCCGACTACCAGTGCAGCGTCACGCCGCGTGACGATGTGATTGTCAGCCCGCAAACCGTGCAGGTGAAGGGCGAAAACGGCAATCTGGTGATCACGCCAGACGGCAACGTGATGTATAACGGTAAGCAATATTCCCTGAATGCCGCCCAGCGCGAGCAGGCGAAGGATTATCAGGCTGAACTACGCAGCACGCTGCCGTGGATTGATGAAGGCGCGAAAAGCCGCGTCGAAAAAGCCCGTATTGCGCTGGATAAAATTATCGTTCAGGAGATGGGCGAAAGCAGCAAAATGCGCAGCCGTCTGACCAAACTTGATGCGCAGCTGAAAGAGCAGATGAACCGCATTATCGAAACGCGCAGCGATGGCCTGACGTTTCACTATAAAGCCATTGATCAGGTTCGCGCCGAAGGCCAGCAATTAGTGAATCAGGCAATGGGTGGAATTTTACAGGACAGCATTAATGAAATGGGCGCGAAAGCGGTGCTGAAAAGCGGCGGTAACCCATTACAGAATGTGCTGGGAAGCCTGGGGGGGCTGCAATCCTCAATCCAAACCGAGTGGAAAAAGCAGGAAAAAGATTTCCAGCAGTTTGGCAAAGATGTTTGTAGCCGCGTTGTGACTCTGGAAGATAGCCGCAAAGCCCTGGTCGGGAATTTAAAATAATCCTCTATTTTAAGACGGCATAATACTTTTTTATGCCGTTTAATTCTTCGTTTTGTTACCTGCCTCTAACTTTGTAGATCTCCAAAATATATTCACGTTGTAAATTGTTTAACGTCAAATTTCCCATACAAAGCTAAGGGATAATGCGTAGCGTTCACGTAACTGGAGGAATGAAATGGAGTTTTTCAAAAAGACGGCACTTGCCGCACTGGTTATGGGTTTTAGTGGTGCAGCATTGGCATTACCCAATATCACCATTTTAGCAACCGGCGGGACCATTGCCGGTGGTGGTGACTCCGCAACCAAATCTAACTACACAGCGGGTAAAGTTGGCGTAGAAAATCTGGTTAATGCGGTGCCGCAACTGAAGGACATTGCGAACGTTAAAGGCGAGCAGGTAGTGAATATCGGCTCCCAGGACATGAACGATAATGTCTGGCTGACACTGGCGAAAAAAATTAACACCGACTGCGATAAGACCGACGGCTTCGTCATTACCCACGGTACCGACACGATGGAAGAAACTGCTTACTTCCTCGACCTGACGGTGAAATGCGACAAACCGGTGGTGATGGTCGGCGCAATGCGTCCGTCCACGTCTATGAGCGCAGACGGTCCATTCAACCTGTATAACGCGGTAGTGACCGCAGCTGATAAAGCCTCCGCCAACCGTGGCGTGCTGGTAGTGATGAATGACACCGTGCTTGATGGCCGTGACGTCACCAAAACCAACACCACCGACGTAGCGACCTTCAAGTCTGTTAACTACGGTCCTCTGGGTTACATTCACAACGGTAAGATTGACTACCAGCGTACCCCGGCACGTAAGTATACCAGCGACACGCCATTCGATGTCTCTAAGCTGAATGAACTGCCGAAAGTCGGCATTGTTTATAACTACGCTAACGCATCCGATCTTCCGGCTAAAGCACTGGTAGATGCGGGCTATGATGGCATCGT
>OICT01001206.1_pt1 | contig 10502 bp, 10 predicted proteins | sample 1581331 | NCBI WGS metagenome assembly OICT01 (sample SAMEA3882544, study PRJEB24775) | human gut metagenome | biome: human-associated habitat; feature: intestine environment; material: feces | place: Netherlands | collected 2009/2010 | reverse complement strand
TGGATGCTCCTGGTTTTATCAATGGCGGGCCGATGATGGGAAGTTTGATCACATCGCTCGACACACCAGTCAGCAAAACCACTGGCGGCTTGCTGGTTTTACCCAACTCTCATTCACTGATCCAACGTCGATTGCAGAATGACCGCAGCGTACTTGCCGTCGCGAAAACTGTTTGTGAGCAATGCCGCTTGTGTACCGATCTCTGCCCACGTCATTTAATCGGTCACGAACTGGCACCCCATTTATTAGTACGTGCGGTTAACTACCAACAGCTCGCCACGCCGCAACTGTTACTGACAGCGCTCACCTGTTCAGAGTGCAACGTCTGCGCCAGTGTCGCCTGTCCGGTAGGAATTTCACCAATGCGCATAAACCGCCTGCTTAAGCAGGAATTACGCGCACAAAATCTCCGCTACGAAGGTGCCTTAAATCCTGCAGATCCCATGGCAAATTATCGACTGATTCCCGTAAAACGGCTGGTAACCAGACTTGGCTTAACCCCGTGGTATCAGGATGCGCCATTGTCTGAACAGGTGCCTCAGCCCGAAAAAGTGACGTTATTGTTACGCCAGCACATCGGTGCCAGCGCAATTGCGTGTGTACAAAAAGGCGATCGCGTCGTTCATGGGCAATGTGTAGGTCAAATTCCACACGGCACATTAGGTGCCCCCATTCATGCCAGTATTGATGGCATGGTCAGCGATGTGACAGAAAACGCGATTACGCTTGTGAGAGGTTAACCATGTCGAAAGCGGTAGGTATTTTAGAACTTAGCAGTATCGCGAAAGGGATGGAAACCGGCGACGCCATGCTGAAAAGCGCCAACGTTGAGTTACTGGTCAGCAAAACGCTATGCCCCGGAAAATTTCTGCTGATGCTCGGTGGCGATGTGGGCGCGGTGCAACAGGCCATCAACAGCGGAGCGTCCCTTGCTGGTGAAATGCTGGTCGACAGTCTTGTCCTGCCGAATATTCATCCCAGCCTCCTTTCTGCAATCAGCGGACTTAACCATGTTGAACAGCACCGGGCTGTCGGCGTAGTCGAAACCTGGAGTGTCGCCGCCTGCATTGACGCTGCCGATTGTGCTGTCAAAGCTGCGAATGTCATTCTCGTTCGCGTACATATGGCTTTTGGCATTGGCGGTAAATGCTACATGGTGGTTGCTGGCGATATTTCAGATGTTAATAACGCGGTCTCTGTCGCCAGCGAGCGTGCGGGGGAAAAAGGTTTGTTGGTCTATCGGTCGGTGATTGCCCGTCCACATGAAGCCATGTGGCGTCAGATGGTGGAGGGATAATGACAACTCAGCACACAACTGAACGGATGATTCAGGAATATGTCCCTGGTAAGCAGGTCACGCTGGCACATGTCATTGCTAATCCAGGGAAGGATCTGTTTAAGAAATTGGGTTTACCAGACACCATTTCCGCTATTGGTATTCTGACAATTACCCCCAGCGAAGCATCTATCATCGCATGCGATATCGCCACAAAATCAGGCGCTGTAAAGATCGGTTTTCTTGATCGTTTTACCGGTGCCGTAGTGCTGACTGGTGATGTTTCTGCGATCGAATATGCACTTAGCCAGGTTACCCGTACGCTGGGTGAAATGATGCGCTTTACCGCCTGCCCCATTACGCGAACCTGACGTTATGCAACGTATGATGCTCATCGGCCCCAGCCAGTGCGGAAAAACGTCACTCACGCAATGTCTGCGTGGCGAAAATATTCATTATCAGAAAACGCAGGCAATCGTCTGGTCCCCGACCACCATTGATACACCAGGCGAATACCTCGAAAACCGCAGCCTCTACAGTGCACTGTTGGTCAGTGCCTGCGAAGCAGACATTATCGCGCTGGTGCTTAATGCGGACGCACCGTGGTCACCTTTTTCGCCAGGCTTTACCTCGTCAATGAATCGCCCGGTCATTGGAGTAGTAACCAAAGCAGATTTAGCCAGCATGGAACAAATATCTTTGGTGAAATGTTGGTTACGGGAAGCCGGAGCGCACAACGTGTTAGTAACCAGTGCGGTTAATAACAATGGAGTTACAGAACTTTTTGCCTTGCTGCATACAGAAGATGTCTGTCGCTAATTTCGATAGGTTATCAGATGGGAATGATGACTTTGATACACAGAAAAGAATCAATGAGCAATGAGGGTTGCCGGGCAACCCTCATTGAATAAAACAGGAATTACTTCGCTTCGCCGTTTTTCATTTCGCCCATAGCTTTCAGCTTTTTGGAGATATCACGGCGTTCTTTGGAGAGCTCGGCATTTTTGATAATGTAATCGTCAACGCGATCTTCATAGTCACCTTTCATGCTGGCGATGATGCCCTGGATTGCTTCAACGCTCATCCCCGGCTTGATGTAATCGCTCAGGTTGTCCAGCAGCAGGACGCGCTTCTGGTTGTCACGGATCTTTTTCTCAACGTCCTGAATTTCACGTTGCAGTTTGTTCTTACGACGGAACAGACGAACAAATTCCAGTACGTCCTGGAATGAAGGCTTGGTAGTTTCCATTTTTATACCCCTGATAATGTGAGAGTCGGATTCGTTTAAGCAACCGCTATTCGTTAGGGCCAACATTACTCATAGCTGCCGCAGATGACAATGCTTTTATCCCTTTTCACTATCATACCCTTTATCCTTGCTGAATCGAAGCAGCAGCAAGATGATTCTGAAGTTCAGGAATTATTTGCGCAAGGCCCGGCAAATCAGATTCGATAGCAACTCAAGCTGATGCGCCGTTTCCATGTTCAGCCACACATAACCATAGATTGGTGTTTCCACTACCTTCAGGTCATGGTGGTTATTGAGCAACTGACGCAGCTCTTCCACAGCATCGTTCAATTTTTCCGTATTGGCAAAAACCGGCTGCGGATTACCTTCGTACAGCGCATGAACAAGGCTCAGCAGTATTTGCTGCATCATGTGCTGGGTATCACGAAGTTTTTGCGCGTTCAATAACACGAAATGGCTGGGGCGCGTGGCCCAGTACGCATTGATTTGCAACTCCAGCATACAAACCAGATTGCGGTTAATGGTCTGGATACCTTCATATATCGATTTTGGAATACGGGTTTCTTTGCTGGCGGGCGCAATCAGCCCACGCATTTTCACGGCATCGGTCAGGAGTTTTTGTAGATGGCTTTCCAGACGTGGGCGTTCGAGTAAGTTCGGTGAGAATGCAGATTGATAGACCCGATTATACTCGGTCAGACTTTTCGCCAGTTGAATGCGCCAGTGGATGAACGCCCGTTGTGGCCAGATACCGGTAAACAACATTGCCAGTAAAGAGCCGAGGATCACATCGCCGCTTCGCCATAACGCCGTATCAATTTCACCTGTCGGGGAACCAACAACAATTGCCAGCGTCACCCCAATCAATAATCCTTGATACGGTTTCTTGCCCAGCGCCAGCCAACCGCAAAGAAACATCGCCGCCGCGCACCAGACTAACATCAGCGGTAACGAAATTAACTCCAGTTGCAGAGCGATAAGACCTAAAATCGAACCCAACACCGTACCGCCAATACGTTCGAAGGCGCGAGGGACAACGTTACCCCAGAACGAGATTGGCCCCATAATCACCACCATGGTGACCAGCGGCCAGGTGCTTTCCGGGATAGTAAACAGGCGGATAATGAGAAAAGTGAGCAGGAATGCCAGCGCGACCCGAGTACCATGCACAATGCGGTAATGGCGGTATACCCGGATTTCAAACGGGCTTAATGACTTATCGGCACGCACGCAGAAACTCCGTAATGAAGATTAAAAGCGCTCATAACTCATCTGTCGGCCAGAAGGCGCACCTCTGAGTTATCCGACGGACATACCGGGAACAGTGTAATTTCCCGGCAGGAGCGAAAAATTTGAAAGGCGCATCTTACTCTTTTCGCTTTCAAAAAAAGAGTGGTCTTCGCGTCAACACACCGCCCTGAGATGAATTAGTGATGTTTTGGCTGCACCGCAACATACATTTCGATATCCCAGTACCCATCTTCCGCGCCATTGTTCAAGTAAACCTCGAAGCAGGGCTTTGGTAACATTTCATAAGCACTGTCCTGCAAGAGACTATTAAAGAACTGATACCAGGGTTTAGCAAAATCATCACCGACTACACGAGCTACCGCCACCGCATACTGACCACCTGTAATTTCTGTCAGAATGACGCCCTCACTGTTTTCGGGAAGCGTAAAGTAACCCGGCACCGTCACGACGGTGTCGCAGCGTAATTTTTCGGCGGGTGTTTCATCTGGATTGTCGTAATAGACAGCAACCCACTCCTTCGGCACAATATTTTTGCTATCTACCCACATCATCAACTGCTCAAAGCCTTTCTTTACCGTCTGTTCCCACGGGCCAACGAGATGGAAACCTGCAACGGTACGTTTCTCTTCCTGCTTAATCTCGTAGTTCATGACGCCTCCATTAACACTGTTTTTATATACAGTATAGTTGCAATATTAAAACCACAAGGAATGAGTGTTGATTATGCGAGCAGACTCGCACTCCTGCCAGTCTGCTGCAAAAGAAAGGTCAGGCCTTATGGTGGAAATAATCACTCAGGCGAGAAAACATGCTGCCTTCCCCAACAGATTCCAGGGTAACCAGCGGCCAGTGCGCCACCTGTTTATCACGGTCGTAAAGTTCAATTTCCCCTACCCGCTGATGGGCGCTAATTGGCGCGGTGAGTTCTTTACCATCAAGGGTATATTTGGCTTTGATATGTGGAATTTCGGCTTTCGGTAGTACCATCCAGAACTCTTGTTCTGTTCCCAGGGCGATATTTTCTTTATCGCCATACCAGATGCGTTCCGTACCGACCTTTTTCCCACGGTGCAAAATTTGCACCGTAGTAAAGTTTTGTTGCCCCCAACGCAGTAATTTTCTTGCCTCTTCCTCACGACCTTTTGCACTGTCAGCCCCCATTACCACTGCAATGAGACGACGCTGCCCATCTACAGCCGAAGCAATGAGGTTAAAACCGGCACCAGAAGTATGACCCGTTTTCAGGCCGTCAACATTCATGGTTTTATCCCACAACAACCCGTTACGGTTTTGCTGGGTGATACCGTTCCAGGTGAGACTTTTCTCACTGTACATATGATAAAACTCGGGCTCGCCGTGGATGATAGCACGAGAAAGCACAGCTAAATCATAAGCCGAGCTATGCTGGCCAGGTGCATCCAGACCATGCACTGTTTCAAAATGCGTATCCTTGAGATGCAGCTTCTCGGCATAGTTGTTCATCATTTCAACAAACTGCCGTTGCCCACCGGCAATATAGTCAGCCAGAGCAACACAAGCGTCATTTCCGGAATCCACAATTAAACCACGGCTTAAATCACGTACCGATACGCGATCGCCCTCTTTCAAAAACATCAGTGAAGAACCGACAAACACCGGATTATCTTTCGCCCACGCATCGCGCCCCACGGTGACAATATCGTCTGGCGTAATGCGATGACTATCGATAGCGCGATCCACGACATAACCCGTCATCAGCTTTGTCAGGCTGGCGGGATTGCGATGTTGATGCTCATTACCCGCGGTGAGGATCTGACCGGTGGTGTAATCCATCAATACCCAGGACCCGGCATGAATCTGTGGAGGCTGAGGTGAAAAAGGAATGTTTTCCGCCGCAAAACCAGACGATAAGTTAAAAACGAACAAAGAAGCAGCAATAATAAGACGGCGTTTCAACAGCAAACCCTCAGGAGTTTCAAATAGCTGTTCTTTTTACGGAAATACTTATGAACTGGCTGGAATAAAGTGCAAGAAAATGTGACTACCCTCTCATTTTTATCTGACATGATCTGTTGCCACTCGCTGCCAAATTGTGGCGCTAAAGCTGATTAGCACGGTGATATTTGATACTCTGGCAGACAGCAGAAATAACGGATTTAACCTAATGATGAATGACGGTAAGCAACAATCTACCTTTTTGTTTCACGATTACGAAACCTTTGGCACGCACCCCGCGTTAGATCGCCCTGCACAGTTCGCAGCCATTCGCACCGATAGCGAATTCAATGTCATCGGCGAACCCGAAGTCTTTTACTGCAAGCCCGCGGATGACTATTTACCCCAGCCTGGAGCAGTATTAATTACCGGTATTACCCCGCAGGAAGCACGGGCGAAAGGAGAAAACGAAGCCGCGTTTGCCGCCCGTATTCACTCGCTTTTTACCGTACCGAAGACCTGTATTCTGGGCTACAACAATGTGCGTTTCGACGACGAAGTCACACGCAACGTTTTTTATCGTAATTTCTACGATCCTTACGCCTGGAGCTGGCAGCATGATAACTCGCGCTGGGATTTGTTGGATGTTATGCGTGCCTGTTATGCCCTGCGCCCGGAAGGAATAAACTGGCCTGAAAATGATGACGGTCTACCGAGCTTTCGCCTTGAGCATTTAACCAAAGCGAATGGTATTGAACATAGCAACGCCCACGATGCGATGGCTGATGTGTACGCCACTATTGCGATGGCAAAGCTGGTAAAAACGCGTCAGCCACGCCTGTTTGATTATCTCTTTACCCATCGTAATAAACACAAACTGATGGCGTTGATTGATGTTCCGCAGATGAAACCCCTGGTGCACGTTTCCGGAATGTTTGGAGCATGGCGCGGCAATACCAGCTGGGTGGCACCGCTGGCGTGGCATCCTGAAAATCGCAATGCCGTAATTATGGTGGATTTGGCAGGAGACATTTCGCTATTACTGGAACTGGATAGCGACACATTGCGCGAGCGTTTATATACCGCAAAAACCGATCTTGGCGATAACGCCGCCGTTCCGGTTAAGCTGGTGCATATCAATAAATGTCCGGTGCTGGCCCAGGCGAATACGCTACGCCCGGAAGATGCCGACCGACTGGGAATTAATCGTCAGCATTGCCTCGATAACCTGAAAATTCTGCGTGAAAATCCGCAAGTGCGCGAAAAAGTGGTGGCGATATTCGCGGAAGCCGAACCGTTTACGCCTTCAGATAACGTGGATGCACAGCTTTATAACGGCTTTTTCAGTGACGCCGATCGTGCAGCAATGAAAATTGTGCTGGAAACCGAGCCGCGTAATTTACCGGCACTGGATATCACTTTTGTCGATAAACGGATTGAAAAGCTGTTGTTCAATTATCGGGCGCGCAACTTCCCGGGGACGCTGGATTATGCCGAGCAGCAACGCTGGCTGGAGCACCGCCGCCAGGTCTTCACGCCAGAGTTTTTACAGGGTTATGCAGATGAATTGCAGATGCTGGCACAACAATATGCCGATGACAAAGAGAAAGTGGCGCTGTTAAAAGCGCTTTGGCAGTACGCGGAAGAGATCGTCTAATTTGAAGCCTCCGCCGCTGGTACGGCGGAGGACAATGTTGAGTCAGGCTTTTTGAACGGTGATGCTCCACGCTGCATCGCCAATCTGCTGATAATCGGTGATGGCATGTCCTTCTTCTGCCGCCCACTGTGGGATTGCTTCAGTTGCCTGGGTGCAATCAAACTCAATTACCAACTCATCGCCGCTGGCCATTTCTGCCAGTGCTGCTTTTGCTTCTATGAGTGGAAACGGACAGACCTGCGTCACCACATCCAGCTTTTTAATCGCCATCTTTACACCTTACTTAATTTGCCGCAGCAGTTGCCAGTCGCGCCTTACGCTGCGGTCGAACATACACAAGCCAGGACGCAGTCCAGACTCCGAGAATCATAAATACAAGGCCAATCCAGCCCTGCCAGGTCATCATTGCAGTCATAACCAGTCCATTACCGATAGAGCAACCACCTGCAATACTGGCACCGAAGCCCATCAGTACACCACCTAACCCGCTACGTAATGTTGTTTGTGCATCAGCTGCGCGAACGCGGAACTCACGGCTCGCTTTGGCTGCAATAAATGACCCCACGAAGATCCCTAACACCAGGAAAACGCCCCAGTTAATGTATTTCACGTCACCCGCGACCAGAAATTGCAGAATATTGGCCGTTGGGGAAGTGATTCCTAACCCAAACATGCGTCCGGTTGCTTCACTCAGGGGCCAGGCTAAAAGCGCAATCAAACCGATGAGTACAGCAGTGACAAAGGGATGCCAGCGTTTTTCAAACAGAATATGAGCGATCCCGGTTCGGCGCGGCGGTAAGGTCGCGACTTTGAGTTTTGGCTTCTTCAACTCTTTCATCACCACCCAGAGCGTTATCACCAGCAAAACGGCAACCAACGGCCACACAGACAAATTAAAAGTCTCAGCAATAGAGTTATGTTCAGTACTGTAGTGCTGCAAGGTTTGATTTAAACCACTGGCATGTGGAGAACGCATCACCGCACTCATCACCATATAAGTGAAAAGCGCGATCCAACTGCCGATCAATCCCTCACCCGCGCGATACCAGGTCCCGGTGGCACATCCACCCGCCAGAACAATTCCCAGCCCAAAGATATACCCACCTATAACAGTACCAAGCCACGGGAACGCCCCGGCTTCGTAAGTCAGTAGGCCCGCCTGAATTAACGCAAAAACCCCCACACTTTGTACCGAAATTGCAATCAGCAAGGCGTAAAACATGCGATTATTTTTCGCGAGATACATATCGCGAAAACCACCTGTCAGGCAAAAACGCCCACGCTGCATGACAAATCCCAGCAGAGCACCACAAATTAGCCCGCTTAATATCATTGAAAACATAAATTAATTAACCAGATGAATGTTAATAGGGAAATTATTCATGACTGGTGGAATGCAGACCAATAACCAAATTCTCTAAATTAGAACAAATGGTTATTAATGAGGATGTCGATAAAAAAGAATAAAAAAACCGGAGCCAAATATTCATTCGACTCCGGTTTATTATTACAAAAGATGATTACGCTACGTCTTCGTACTGCGGAACCGGGTTACGGAAACTCTTGGTGACGCAAGCCAGGTAAATCAGACCGATAGCCGCCCAGATCAGACCCAGAACCATTGAGCTTTCTTCCAGGTTAACCCACAGCGCACCAACGGTCAGCGCACCACACATCGGCAGGAACAGATACTGGAAGTGATCTTTCAGCGTCTTATTACGCTTCTCACGGATCCAGAACTGCGAGATGACCGACAGGTTAACGAAGGTGAACGCCACCAACGCACCAAAGTTAATCAGCGCTGTAGCCATTACCAGGTCGAAGTTGATTGCCAGCAGGGCAATCGCGCCAACCAGGATGATGTTCATCGCCGGAGTACGCCATTTCGGGTGTACATAACCGAAGAAGCTTTTCGGGAATACGCCGTCACGACCCATTACGTACATCAGACGCGCTACGCCTGCATGCGCCGCCATACCGGACGCCAGTACGGTAATGGTGGAGAAGATCAGCGCGCCAACCTGGAACGCTTTACCCGCAACGTACAGCATGATTTCAGGCTGTGACGCATCCGGATCTTTAAAGCGAGAGATATCCGGGAAGTACAGCTGCAGGAAGTAAGTTGCAAAGATGAAGATCATGCCGCCAATCAGCGCGGTCAGGAAAATCGCACGCGGGATCACGCGCTCTGCATCTTTGGTTTCTTCCGACAGGTTGCTGATGCCGTCAAAGCCGGTAAAGGAGAAGCACAGGATTGTCGCCCCGGTAATCATCGGGATAACATGCGCATCGCCAGACCAGAACGGACGAGTGCTCGCCAGCGTACCAGCGCCTTCACCTTCAAATACGCCATAAACAACCATGCCCAGAATCACCGCGATCAGCACTACCTGCAACACGACGATTACAGTGTTGAAGTTCGCTACGGATTTCAGACTACGCAGGTTAAAGGCGGTCATGAAGGCCACCAGCGCCACCACAAACATCCACGATGGGATGGAAGGCACTAGAGCTTCAAAATAGATTTTCGCCAGCAGAATGTTGATCATCGGCGCGAACAGATAGTCGAGCAGAGAAGACCAACCCACCATAAAGCCGACAGTCGGGCTAATGGATTTCTGGGCGTAAGTGTATGCAGAGCCAGCAGAAGGATAGCGGCGAACCAGCTTCCCGTAGCTCAGAGCCGTAAACAGGATCGCAATCAATGCGAACGCATAGGCTGTCGGCACATGACCATCCGTGAGGCCTGAAACGATACCAAAAGTATCAAACAGCGTCATCGGCTGCATATAGGCAAGACCCATCATTACAACCGGAACTAACGTAAGCGTTTTACGCAATTCCACGCGAGAGGTGTTTGGAGTAACGTTATGCGACATGGTCATTCTCCTTTACGGTGATAACCGTCGCGTAAGCAAAAAATTGCCCCATTTTTTTGGATTCCTCAGCGACAACAACTGTCGATTTTTAGTAAATATCTATCCGGTACGAAGCCCGGCCTCTTGGTATGAATGATTGGTTTGAAGCAAAAAATAACCGACGCTGATGAAACGTCGGTTTTTAGTCATTTTTTGACAGCGGCGCATTGTGCCTAAATGGGGGGGAAATGACAAGAGAATGAGAGGCTTGTCATAATAATTTTTCTTTAAATGGCT
>OICT01001203.1_pt1 | contig 10516 bp, 10 predicted proteins | sample 1581331 | NCBI WGS metagenome assembly OICT01 (sample SAMEA3882544, study PRJEB24775) | human gut metagenome | biome: human-associated habitat; feature: intestine environment; material: feces | place: Netherlands | collected 2009/2010 | reverse complement strand
CTGTAGTTATCACTAACATCTTAGGTAAGGTGGTTGCTGAGACAGTTCTTACTTCAGACAACGCAACTATCGCTGTACCTGCTGGTATCGTAGCTGTAGCTGTTGAGGGTGAAGAGGCTGTTAAGACAATCGTTAAATAAGTAGAAAACTGATCGAATTTCCGTAAGGAAAGACACAGTTCATAAGATAGAGCTCCGTCGATGTACTTCGGCGGGGCTTTTGTGCGTTCCCCTACGAGTGTTTCATATTTAAATACAAAAACAAGGTATCTTAGTTTCATTGAGCAAGTATCCTAAGTTCATTGGCGAAGTATCTTAGGCGTATGGGGCGATGAAACTAAGATACTTTTCTCATGAGCACCTTGTGTGAGTATCGGTGTCGTCATATGCGACTACCGGCGTGGATTGTAAGGACTACTCGTGCAGGTTCTAGGCTCTACTGCCCTGTTATTCTTTCTTTTTGATAGATAAATGTCTATATGTGTGACATCCCTTTTCGGTGGAGAGCGTAAAATAGCAGAGGCTGGATGACTGTAAACGGCATTTTTCATTGAAAAAGCCCCCTTTTTGTACGTGATAAGTGGTGAAAGCCTATGCGATAGGTCGCGTTGGGCAACGCCGGTAGTGCCGATGGGCATCGTGAATAGTCAAGAATAGGGTTGTTGATACTTGTGGATGGGCATCATAACCTTGTTACGACCCAGTTCTAACCCCATAAACCCCCTCAAGCAACCCACTAAATATGAATTACAATGAATGAATTCCGCTAGAATGAAAGGCCGTTTTTCGATAAGACGCTGTCATGTAAATGATTGCTGAAATTTTTTCTCGTATTTGAGAATGAACTGTCCATCAGCCCGGAAAAATCGATTCTCCGGGACTTGATATTACAAATTGTCAAAATGGTAAACGTGGTTTAGCTATGGTTTCTCGTTAGTCATATTTATGGAATTCTTGATATGGTATATTGTTTATTCTGCTTATATTTGCGATATCATGGAAGAAAGGAAATGGTTTGAGGAGCTACCGGACTTATGTCCACCTTCGGATGCTATGGCGTGTAGTGGGGTATTTTATAGAATTGCGGAAGGAGATCCTGTGAAATCATTGGATTTCTTCTCGCAAAGAAGATGGCATGATTAAAAAGACATTCGGTGTGGCTCATTATTCTTGGTGGCGATCTTATTGTTTTGATGTAAATAAGGCAAAGGTAATGATGTTATGACTAATTTGTTTTTAGATAGGATCCTAGAGTTTTATGGTGTGCCTCAAATCCTTGTGGCTAAAGATTCTTTTGGTACGCAATACTTATGCCTGCTTTTCGATGATGGGGCTGGATGCAGGTATACGGGTATTAAGATTTCATCCTCTAGGCTGGATGATTATTGGGGAGGAAGGATCGATTTAAGGACTCTTTATCTGAATCCGGAGAATGACAATGAATATTTCAATGTGTCTTATAATGATAATCATTATGAGCTACAGTCTTTTGAGGGAAAGGCCTTGCCGGAGGAAAGGCTTCCGGAAAAGGGATATTTTCATGTGGAATCACGGTCTGAGATCTATACGATAAAGGTTCCTTCCTGCGATAAAAATATATTCCAAGACATTGCCCGGAGGATGGGATGGGTCTGTATGTAACTTAAAACTTCGTTATCATTTCCAAAAAAACACCTATATACCAGCCTTATAACCCCCTATTTGATTTATTCTGCTTATATTTGCGAGTTATCAACAGTTAGGGCGATTTATCAACAAAACAAGCATTGTTTTGATTGAACCCTGTTTGGTTCAGTTTTTAATGTTTAGTTTTGCCCTCGAATTAATTAGGTATAGTATGGGAAAGATTATCGCTTTAGCAAATCAGAAAGGTGGAGTCGGGAAGACAACCACCACGATTAATCTGGCTGCGTCATTGGCCGCTCTTGAGAAAAAGGTGCTGGTCGTAGACGCTGATCCGCAGGCGAATGCCTCATCCGGTCTGGGTGTGGACATACGTAATGTAGAACTTTCTATCTATGAATGTCTGGTGAACGGTGAGGATGCGAGCGGCGCTATCACACAGACTGAAGTGGAAGGACTGGATATCATCCCCTCTCATATCGATTTGGTGGGAGCGGAGATCGAGATGCTAAACTTGGAGAATCGTGAACGGATCTTGAAGCAGATATTGACACCGCTGAAAGAGAAGTACGATTTTATCCTGATCGACTGCTCTCCTTCTTTGGGATTGATAACCGTGAATGCCTTGACAGCCGCCGATTCGGTGATCATCCCGGTACAATGCGAGTATTTCGCCTTGGAAGGTATCAGTAAGCTGTTGAACACGATCAAGATTATCAAATCAAAGCTGAACCCGGCACTGGAGATAGAGGGATTCCTCTTGACTATGTATGATTCCCGCCTGCGTTTGGCGAACCAGATTTATGAGGAAGTGAAACGTCCGTTCCGTGATTTGGTATTTACTACCGTGATCCAACGAAACGTGAAGTTGAGCGAGGCTTCCAGTTACGGTAAACCTGTCTTATTGTATGACGCGGATTCGAAAGGATCTATCAACCATATGCAGTTGGCACAGGAGATTGTTGAAAAAAATAAAGGATTATGGCAGCATTAAAAAGATCGGCGTTAGGCCGTGGATTAGACGCGTTAATTACGATGGATGACCTGAAGACAGGTGGTTCATCGTCTATTAGTGAGATCGAGTTAAGCAAGATCCAGCCTAATCCGGAACAACCTCGATCCATCTTTGAGGAAGAGACCTTGGAGGAGTTGGCTACCTCTATCCGCTCGTTAGGCGTGATACAGCCGATTACGTTGAAGGAAATCGGCCCCGAGCAGTATATGATCATCTCTGGCGAACGCCGTTATCGTGCGTCGCTAAAAGCAGGTTTGGAGCGTATTCCCGCTTATATTAAGACGGCGGCCGACGAAAACGTGGTGGAGATGGCTTTGATAGAGAATATCCAACGAGAGGACTTGAACTCTATCGAAATCGCGTTAGCTTATCAAAAATTAATCGATAATTACGGCTTGACCCAAGAGGGGCTGAGCGAAAGGGTTGGAAAGAAACGTGCTACGATCGCTAATTACCTTCGTTTATTGAAACTTCCCGCCGAGATCCAAGTAGGATTGAAGGACAAGAAGATCGATATGGGACATGCCCGGGCATTGATCCCGGTGGATGATCCGGAGGTTCAATTAGCTTTATATGAGCAGATATTGGCTCAAGGACTCTCCGTTCGTAACGTGGAGGAGATGGTGCGTAATATAGCCGAGGGAATACAACCGGAATTGCCGGAAAAGAAAAAATCGGATCGTAAGCCGATACTTCCGGAAGAGTTTAAATTGCTGAAAGATCATTTGTCCCGTTACTTCAATACGAAAGTCCAGTTGACTTGCAATGAGAAGGGAAAAGGTAAAATTACGATTCCTTTCGCCACGGAAGAAGAGTTGGAGCAATTGATCGGGTTACTGGATAAATTGAAATGAGAAATCGAATCATACTCCTTTTGATCGGATTCATGTGCTATGCCGGGATGGGTAACGCACAGGAGGATAAGACGGAGAAAGCCGTTCCTGCTATAGTTTCCGATTCCGTGGAGGTAGCTGCCCCGGATTCTACCGTGCAAGCCGTCTTGATGGCGGCCGATTCGGTGGGTGTACCGGAAGTGAAGATGAAGCTGGCTTTTAAGCCGAATCCGACAAAAGCGGTCTTGTTCGCCTTGGTACCGGGTCTGGGACAGATCTATAACCGGAAATATTGGAAATTACCGATCGTTTACGGTGGCTTGATGGGATGTATGTATGCCGTGACTTGGAACAACAAGAACTATAAGGATTATTCGACGGCTTATAAGGATATCATGTATGATGCCGCTAAGAATCTGGAAAATCCGGATGCTTGGAGTAAAAGTTGGCAAGACTTGACTTCCATGGCTCCTGAGGATGCGATTAATAATTCAAATTTCAAGGATCAATTGAAAAGACAGAAGGATTATTTTCGTCGATATAGAGACTTGAGTATAATTATTACGGTCGGGGTGTATGCGTTGAGTATCGTGGATGCCTACGTGGATGCCCAGTTATTCGATTTTGATATATCACCGGATTTATCCTTGCATTTGGAGCCGGTTGTTAGTCCGAAGACGAGTGTCACGCCTCGTACTTACGGATTAAATTGCAGTCTAAAATTCTGATATACATGAAAAGATACCTGCTAGCACTCATTTGTTTAAATTGTTTGGTCTCATTGGTCTATGCGCAGGAAGAGACCCGAATTGAGGAAAAAGATACCTTAAGCTCGCTGGAGTCTGAGGTCGGATTGATTCCGGAAAGCTTGGATGCGAACGTGGATAGTTTGCTCCGTACTTGGCATGTGCAATATTTCTCAAAAAGAGAGGACTTTTGCCATGATGACGACGAGAATGTCTATTTCCCGGATTCGGTCTATATCGACCGCCTGTCTAGGCTTCCCAGCGTGATCGCTTTGCCCTATAATAATATAGTGCGTGATTGTATTGACTTATATGCGGAGCGTAAACGAAATTTAGTGCGTTATATGCTGGGGATGGCGGACTTTTATTTTCCGATAATCGAGCAGGTGTTGGATGAGCATGACCTGCCTATTGAATTGAAATATCTCGCCGTCGTGGAAAGTGCCTTGAATCCGGTAGCCCTCTCTCGTGTGGGCGCTTGTGGTTTATGGCAATTCATGCTTCCTACGGGTAAGAGCTATGGCTTGGAGATTAATAGCTTGGTGGACGAGCGCCGGGACCCCTTGAAAGCGACCGAGGCCGCTTGTAAGTATTTCAAGGATATGTACGCTATCTATGGGGATTGGAATTTAGTGTTGGCATCTTATAACTGCGGGCCGGGCAACGTGAATAAAGCGATCCGTCGTTCGGGGGGCAAGACGGACTTCTGGGATATCTTCCCTTATTTACCGAAAGAGACTCGTTCATACGTCCCCTTATTTATCGCCGCCAATTACGTCATGAATTATTATTGCGAGCATAACATCTGTCCGATGCAAACCAGCTTGCCGCTAGCCACGGATACGGTCATGGTGAATAATGCCCTACATTTGCAGCAGGTATCGGATCTATTGCAAGTAGATATTGAGACGTTGCGTGCGTTAAATCCACAATATAAAAGAGACATCGTTCCGGGTAATACCCGCCCTTCGGTTTTGAAACTACCTGCGGCGGAAACCTATGCTTTTATCGATAAAGAAGATACGGTCTATACGCATCGGATCGAGGAACTGTTGGCGAATTGCATTTCTGCGAATAACTCTAATGGCTCTTTACCAAGTGGTGCGACCCGGGAAAAAATCACCCACGTGGTATTGAGTGGTGAGAATCTTTATACGATCGCTAATCGCTATGGAGTGACAGCGAAAGATATCCGTAAATGGAACGGGCTAGGCTCCAACCGGGTAGCGAAAGGAAAACGGTTAAGATTATATGTAGATAATGGGGGTGTCGCTTTTGCCTCGGCTACCAAGACTCCGGTGAAATCAACTACCGTGACTGCGAAATCAACTGCGACAACAACGAAAAAGTCGGCTTCCGCCGCTACAAAACAGATCGCTTCCGCTAATAAAGATTTTGTCTCTTATAAGGTTAAATCGGGAGATTCGCTTTATTCGATTTCCAAGAAATACCCTGGGGTTACCGCCTCTTCCTTACAAAAGGTGAATGGGCTGTCAAGTCCGGATATCCGTCCGGGTCAAGTACTGAAGATACCGGTAGGATGATCATTCGGGGATAATTCGTCTTTAACTCTTTTTTTTCGCTTTCTTCCTGCACTGGAGAAGGATGTGAATGATTTTTTATTCCTTTGTATACGAAAAAAGATACAATCGTATGGGTTCATTGGATGAAAAGATATCAGTGGTCAAGGCTAAACCTTGGTTGGTCAGTTTGGTTTGCGCGGTGTTTATCGCCTACCCGAATTTGGCATGGATCTTTTGTGACATGAGCTATCTGGCTCCGAACGATCATCAAGGATTTTTACTCTTCTTTGGGTTCCGTTTTCTTTACTTCTGGGGACTTATTTGGTTTTTGCTGAAAAGTAACTTGAGGCATGAGGATTGTACCTCCTTCTTCGAGCGGTTGCTCTGGAATGCCCTGTACGTTTCCGGAGGCTTTGTTGTCTATAAATTGATCTCCTTCCTGACTATTAGTTATGATCGTTTTTTGAGTATCATTATCTTCCAGTTTATCGTGTTGGCGTTGTTATGTACCTTGATCGGCTATATACAAATGCTATATCACAATCAACGGGAAAAGGATCAATTGATCGAGAATCTGCGTGTCGAGAATTTGCAGAGCCGCTGCGATGCATTGGTGAACCAGATCAATCCGCATTTCTTTTTCAATTCATTGAATGGAATCTCCTCCTTGATACGGAAGAAAAACGATGAGAATACCTTGTTGTATGTTACGAAATTGTCCGATATATTCCGTTATATCCTTCAGAGTGATAAAAAGAATTTGGTACTACTGTCGGAGGAGCTTGCGTTTATAGAGGCTTTTCAGCATGTAATGGTAGTCCGTTTCGCCAATAAGCTTACTTTTACGATCGAAGTTCCCGAAGATAAGCGGAACTTGCGAATTCCCGTATTATCTTTGCTTCCGTTGGTAGAGAACGTGACGGTACATAATATTATAGACAGCGAGCACCGGATGGATATCTTGATCCGGCTGAACGAGCGAATGGAACTGGTTGTTTCTAATCCAATCTATCCGAAATTGACCTTACCGGATACGAATGGAACCGGGCTTAAGAATCTGGAGAATCGTTTCTTGCTATTAATGAATAAACAAATACGGGTAGAATCTGATGAGGATGAGTTTCAGGTATACCTACCCCTAAAATGATGCTATATGAGAATACTGATCGTAGAGGACGAGACCGCCGCCTATGAGAACTTAGCGGATATGTTGGTTACAATAGATCCCACGCTTGAGATCATGGGAAATACGGAGAGTGTCCAGCAAACGGTACGTTGGCTGCAAGCCAATCCGAGGCCGGATTTGATTTTTATGGATATTCATTTATCGGACGGTTCCGCTTTCGCTATTTTTGACCAGATAGAGGTGGAGGCACCGATTATCTTTACTACGGCGTACGATCAATATGCGATCGACGCTTTCAAAGTAAACAGCATAGACTATATCTTGAAGCCGATTAAGTCGGAAGAATTGAAAAGGGCCTTAGATAAGTTTAGCCGATGGAATCATCAAGATATCATCCATTATTTATCCCAATTAACACAGTTGTCTACTACTCCTAAATACAAGGATAAACTACTGATTCCTATTAAGGATAAATTGTTGCCTATTAGCTTGAAAGATGTGTCTTGTTTCTATACGGCTGATAAGAATACATATGTTTATTTAAAGAGTGGTAATTCGTATCCATATGCTAAAACATTGGAACAGATAATTTCTTCTTTAAGTCCTGCTGATTTTATTCGTGCGAATAAACAATTCATCATTTCTCGTGATAGCGTGAAGGACATAACAATTTGGTTTGATAGCCGTTTGCTCGTTACTTTGGATATAGAAGTGCCTGAGCGTATATATATTAGTAAAAATAAAGCATCCGAGTTTAAGTCTTGGATAGTAAGTCTGGAATAATAATTAAATAGAAATGCCGGTTCTCTTAAAGCCGGTATTTTTTTGCCCTTTTCGTGTTCAATCCCCATTTTTTCCTTTTCGTCAACAATCGGAAACTTCCTATCCGATAATTCTTCATCTTTGCAATATAAACAAGGAGATACATCAATAAGATGTAAGTTGAAATTTTGATGTTAATCCGAGTTTTATCATACACATTAGATAGGTTAATAGGTTTGTAAAAAAGGATTAGTCCGAAACAAAAGAATGTTTAGGCTATCTTCTCTAAAATGAGTGTTTGTTTTGTAAATGGTTTTGTAATAGGTAAATTGTAGGTATTATGAGAAAGTTAATTATGGCGGTAGCGGTTTTGGGAATGAGTGCTACAATGAATTTTGCGAAAGCGCAATGTGTGAATGAATATGGGAATAAAGAACCGTTTGCGGTAGAGTTTAGCCGATTGAGTTCTTATCTAGGATTGGCTCCTTACCAAATGGAGGAGGTACTTAACATTAATGATTATTTTGTACAAGAACAAAGAAAGAGTTTGAGCAAAGACCTGAAGCGTCAGGATGAACGATTGCAAAAAGCCGTGTACGGCAATTTGAAGCTGATGAAAGAGGCGTTGACTGCCGATCAGTATCGCAAGTATGTCATATTGTTAAATGTAACTAACAACAATAACCGATTAACCGGAGCTGTGACATTTACGGATATCTATTTGGCTGAGAATAAATGAGTGTAACCTTGGCTCGATGTGATGTTGATTAGAAAGGCGATCCTTGTGTCGAACAGGGATCGCCTTCTTTGCTTCTGTCCTTTTCCTTTTGGAAGTGCGCTATCAGATTTTAGCGAAAGCTTGATCCAGATCATCTATAATATCATCTATATATTCGGTTCCGATGCTCAAGCGTACGGTGGATGGTGTTATGTGCTGTTGGGCAAGTTCTTCCGGGCTCATCTGGGAATGAGTGGTCGTGTATGGATGAATGACAAGGCTCTTTACATCGGCGACATTCGCTAGTAGGGAAAATATCTCCAGTGAGTCGATGAATTTCCAAGCGGCTTCCTGCCCGCCTTTGATCTCGAAGGTGAAGATACTGCCGGCACCATTCGGGAAATATTTATTGTAAAGTTCATGGTCCGGATGGGTAGGAAGTGATGGATGATTCACTTTTTCTACTTTCGGATGTTTTGATAAATAATCCACGACTTTCAATGCGTTTGCTACATGGCGCTCCACGCGTAGGGATAAGGTCTCTAATCCTTGCAACAATATAAAAGCATTGAAAGGAGAGATCGTTGCCCCGGTATCGCGAAGAATGACCGCACGGATACGGGTGACAAAGGCGGCGGAACCTGCTACGTCCGCAAATATGGCTCCATGATAACTTGGGTCTGGTTTAGCTAATGTAGGGAACTTATCTGCATTCGCCTTCCAGTCGAAAGTACCTCCGTCTACAATTACACCTCCTAGGCTACTGCCGTGTCCTCCTATGAACTTTGTGGCGGAATGGATGACAATGTCAGCTCCATGTTCGATCGGACGAATCAAGTAGGGGGTTCCGAACGTATTGTCTACGATTAATGGAACATGGTATCGGTGAGCGACTTCCGCTACCGCATCCAGATTCGTTACGTCAGAGTTAGGATTCCCGAATGTCTCTACATAAATGGCTTTCGTGTTTTCCCGGATGGCTGCTTCTAATGCGTTTAGGTCATTTACATTGATAATCGTATTAGTAATGCCTTGGGAGGCCAGTGTATGGGTGATCAGGTTGAAGGAACCGCCATACAAATTATCGGCCGCGATAATATGATCTCCTGCCCTCACTATGTTCTGTAACGCATAGGTGACAGCCGCTGCTCCTGAAGCCACGGCCAAACCTGCCACACCTCCTTCTAAGGCAGCTACACGTGCCTCGAAAACGCCTTGCGTGGAGTTTGTCAAACGTCCGTAAATATTCCCTGCGTCACGTAGGCCGAAACGGTCTGCCGCATGTTGTGCGTTATGGAATACATAGGAAGTTGTTTGATAAATGGGTACTGCACGTGCGTCGGTTGCGGGATCCGGTTGTTCTTGTCCTACATGAAGTTGTAATGTCTCGAAATGTAACTTCTTTGTTGCCATAGTCATCTTGTTTATTTAGTTCTTATTCTGTTGGCAAATGTATGATGTGTGTGCTTTTTGGACAAGATTCGTTGAGAATATAGAAAATAATACTATTTTTAGGGCTATAAATAGAATACATCTTCGGCGAAGGACGCTGGGGAATCAATCCGATAGAATTTTTTTCTTATGAATGTTTCAGATAAGTTAGACAAGGTGGATCTGCAAATCCTCCGAACGTTACAAGATAATGCCCGGTTGACTACGAAAGAGTTGGCGGCAAGGGTCAGTCTCTCGTCAACCCCGGTGTTCGAGCGTTTAAAACGTCTTGAGAATAGTGGATATATAAAGAAGTATATAGCGGTACTAGATGCGGAGAAGCTGAATCAAGGCTTTGTTGTCTTTTGTAGCGTGAAATTGGTTCGGCTGAATAAGGATATAGCTTTTGAGTTTACCCGGATTATTCAAGAAATCCCCGAGGTAACGGAGTGCTATAATATTTCAGGCGATTATGATTACTTATTGAAGATACACGCTCCCAATATGAAATATTATCAAGAGTTTATTTTAAATGTGTTAGGAACGATCGATAGTTTGGGCTCGTTGAGAAGTACTTTTGTCATGTACGAGGTTAAACACGACTATGGGATCCATATTTAAGCAGTAGATATTCTATTTTTGTCTTTTGTTAGGGTTTCCTTCCAAATATTTGTATATATTTGTGGCTATACAGTATAAAAATGGGAGGTGTAAAACCATGGACGATACAAAGGACACAA
>OICT01001202.1_pt1 | contig 10524 bp, 8 predicted proteins | sample 1581331 | NCBI WGS metagenome assembly OICT01 (sample SAMEA3882544, study PRJEB24775) | human gut metagenome | biome: human-associated habitat; feature: intestine environment; material: feces | place: Netherlands | collected 2009/2010 | reverse complement strand
CAGTTGTAGCTAGCATCCGAGTCCGGGGCGGGCAGTCCTTTCTGCGTGGATTTTAGAACAACTATTTCACTAACTCTCAAGTTAACGTAAAAACACGTTGCCGAAATTGGCAACGTGTCCTAAATTTTTACGCTAGCATCATGCGGTCATTGGCGAATTCTCCGCCGCTGACTTCTTCGAACTTAGCAAGCAGATCCTTCACCTGAAGATTCTTCTTCTCTTCTCCCGCCACATCGTAGATGACTTTACCTTCGTGCATCATGATCAGACGGTTACCATGTACGATGGCATCTTTCATATTATGAGTTACCATCATGGCAGTCAGCTGATTCTCAGCGATGATCTTGTCACTGATCTCCAGTACTTTTGCCGCTGTCTTGGGATCCAATGCTGCGGTATGTTCATCTAACAGCAGAAGCTTCGGCTGCTTTAAGGCCGCCATCAAAAGTGTGATAGCCTGACGCTGACCACCGGACAGAAGACCTACCTTGCTGGTCATACGATCCTCCAGCCCCAGTCCGAGCGTCTGTAACTTTTCACGAAACAGTTCTCTGTCCTCTCTGGAAACGCCCCAACGAAGAGTTCTCTTCTCACCACGTCTTAAGGCAATAGCCATGTTCTCTTCGATATCCATGGTAGCGGCGGTTCCGGTCATAGGATCCTGGAATACTCTTCCCAGGTACTTTGCTCTCTTATGCTCCGGCAGGCTCGTAATATCCGTGCCGTCGATAATAATCTTGCCGGAATCGATGGGCCATACGCCGGCAATGGCATTCAGCGTGGTGGATTTACCGGCGCCGTTACCTCCGATGATGGTCACGAAATCCCCGGGATTTAAATTTAAATTTACCCCATTTAATGCCACCTTTTCATTGATGGTTCCTCTGTTAAATACTTTATGTATATCATGTATCTCCAATGCGTAAGCCATTATTTTGACGCTCCTTTCCGAAGTGTTCTCTTCTCCTTCAAGTAAGGAATTGCCAGGAAAATGGCAACTACGATAGCGGAGAACAATTTCATATCCTCTGAAGGCATCTTCAGCCACAGAACAAACTGATATACCATGTAGTAGATCACTGCACCCAGAATTACAGAGGCCAGAGTAAATGCAAAAGCAAGTTTTCTCTTGCTGGCGAATTTACCGAACAGTACCTCACCGATAATAACAGCTGCCAGACCGATGACAATGGCTCCACGTCCCATATTGACATCCGATGCCCCCTGGAACTGTCCGTACAGCGCACCACACAGACCTACCAGACCGTTGGAGATCATCAGTGCCAGCACCTTGATAAAGTTGGTATTGATGCCCTGTGCTCTCGCCATATTACTGTTACAGCCCGTAGCACGGATAGCATGTCCCTGTTCTGTTCCAAAATACCAGTACATCACAGCGATCAGTGCCAGTAAAAATACGATCATTCCCAGGAAAAAGAGAAGTCTGCTCACCGAACCGTCCGTCACATAACGCAAAGATACCACCAGCGGATAATTATCTACGCTGACCGGCTGGTTTGCTTTGCCCATGATATTCAGATTAATGGAATACAGGGAGATCTGCGTCAGAATACTTGCCAGAATTCCGGGGATTCCCAGTGCGGTGTTCAACAGTCCCGTTACCATGCCTGCCAATGCTCCGGCCAGGAAAGCAATGGGCAGCGTAGCTATAGGAGAAACTCCCGCACGAATCAGCATAACGGATACCGCAGCACCGGTTGCAATGGAACCATCCACGGTCAGATCAGCGAAATCCAGCAGGCGGAACGTAATATACACTCCCAGTGCCATGACTCCCCAGATCATTCCCTGCGCTATTGATCCCGGCATTGCCCTGAACAGGGAAAGGGGATTCAGTGACATAAAGTAAGACATTTCTTTTTCCTCCTAAAACTTCCGATAGGGATACCGCTTATCTGGCGCTATCCCTATCGAAGTATATTTTGTTTCCGTACTTAATTGACTGAATACTTACTGAATTGCTACATAATCATCGGGAACAGTGATGCCAAGTTCCTCACAGATCTTCGCATTATATTTCTTGGTAACGTTGGGGGTGTACTCGATGGGCATGGTGGAAATATCGCTCTCGCCGTTCAGGATCTTGACGGCCATCTCACCGGTGGTGTAGCCCAGATCATAGTAGCTGATGGACAGGGTGGCCACGCCGCAGCCGGAGCAGATACCCTCTTCTCCTGCGATGACAGGAACTTTAGCGGGAGCTACTACGTTGTATACGGTCTCGGTTACAGATGCCAGCGTGTTGTCGGTAGGAATATACAGAACATCGCACTCTCCTGCCGCTGCAGTAGTTACAGACTGTACTTCATTGGTATCAGCGATCGCATACTCTTTATAAGCAATACCGTCCTTGTCCAAAGCAGCCTCAAACAGCTGGATCTGATACAGTGAGTTTGCTTCTGCAGAACAATATAACAGACCAACCTGCTTTACGTCCGGGAACAGTTCCTTTAACATAGCTTCCTGCTCTTCAATGGGAGCCAGATCGGAAGTACCGGAAATATTTCTGCCGGTAGCACCGGACCAGTCAGAGATCTCTAACGCGGTAGCATAGTCGGTTACGGAAGTACCTAAGATAGGGATCGAGGTCGTAGCTGCTGCTGCACTCTGTAAAGGAGACGTAGCATTTGCAAGGATCAGATCCACACCATCAGATACAAAACCATTACAGATGGTAGCTGCGGTGGTCTGCTCACCCTGTGCATTCTGCAGATCGAATTTTACATTATCACCAAGCTTATCTTTTAATGCATCCTGGAATCCCTGGGTAGCTGCATCCAGAGCCTCATGCTCTACCAGCTGGCAGATACCGATGTTATATACCTTGCCGTCTGTGGAAGCTGCTGCTTCAGTCTGTGCTGCGCTGCCTGTTGTGGTAGAAGCAGTTCCGTTATCGGTGCTGCCACAGCCTGTCAGAACAGTCGCTGCCATTACTGCGGTAAGTACTACAGATAATAATTTCTTTTTCATAATAAATGCCCTCTTTTCTGCAGATCTTTCGATCCGCTTACTGTAATGCATAGACGCTTTAACCCGTCAAAGCGTTGCACTGATAAATATCATAAACCATAAAAGGACATTCGTCAAACTGATTTCATCGATGCATTAGATAATATCAATCAATTTTTTAAATATCAGATTTTTTCACAACCTCACCGGGTCTCTTGAAGATATGTCCGGCAGGGATCACGCCTCTGACGCAAGAGGTAGGATACACATTGGAATTACGTCCGATGACAGTTCCCGGGTTCAGTACGCTGTTGCAGCCTACTTCCACATGGTCACCTAACATGGCTCCCATTTTCTTCAGTCCAGTCTCGATCTTTTCCTCGCCGTTCTTCACAACCACCAGTGTCTTATCGCTTTTTACATTGGAAGTAATAGAACCGGCTCCCATATGAGACTTAAAGCCCAGCACGCTGTCTCCCACATAATTATAATGCGGCACCTGTACTTTATTGAACAGGACCACGTTCTTCAGTTCGGTGGAATTGCCGACTACCGCACCCTTTCCCACAATGGCATTGCCACGGACAAATGCGCAGTGACGGATCTCCGCTTCCTCATCAATGATCAGCGGTCCGTTCAGGCAGGCAGTAGGAGCAACTTTTGCGTTTTTAGCCACCCAGATATCCTCGCCTCTTTTTTCATAGATTTCCTCCGGCAGTCTCTTGCCCAGTTCCAAAATAAAATCGTGGATCCGGGGAAGTACCTCCCAGGGATACTCTGCCTCGGTAAACAGTTCTGCCGCAATGGTCTCTGTCAGATCATACAGATTTTCAATCGTAATATTTTCCATAATAGTTTCTCCTCTTCTTTATTCTTTATTTTTCGCATTGGATTGCTTTTGTTTCTTCTGGTAAAACTCTTCCGTAGCCTGGAACTGTCTCCAGAGCACTCCCTGATTGTTCAGTCCCCGCACGGCAACGGTTCTCCTGCCCACGAAATCCGTAAGCTTTCCCATGTAATCATCCGGTGTGATGACACCGTCTGCCACCATGGTAAGTCCTTTTTCCCAGCTGGCTGTCAATGCCGGATTCAAAAGCGGTCTTATGGAATCCGATACCACATCGTAGATCATCTCTCCCATCTGGGTAGGCGTCAGTACCTGGGTCTTTTTATTCAGTGCCAGATACTCGATGTTCACCAGTTTCTTCAGGATCTCCGCTCTCGTAGCGCTGGTGCCGATACCACTTCCCTTGATCTGTGCCCGCAGTTCCTCATCTTCTATGAATTGTCCCGCATTTTCCATGGTCAGGATGATGCTGCCTGAGGTATATCGCTTGGGTGGAGAAGTCTCGCCTTCTTTGATCTCGTAGGTATCTACGGATAAGGTATCTCCTTTTTTCAGATGTGTCAGCAGATTGGTAAGCTCTGCATCACATTTTTCATCGGCACTTTCGTTCTCGTTCTCTTTGTCCTCCTTCGGGGCCGTATTCTCCTTTTTGAAGGAGAAATCAGTCACCTTCAGATATCCTTCCTGTATCAACACCTTGAAGCTGGCAAAAAAGCTTTCTTCCTTTACTTGCAATGTAAGTGAGAACTTCTGATAGACTGCCGGCGGATAGAAAATACTTAAAAACCGACGTACAATGACCTCATATACTTTTGCCGCAGTAGGGGCCAGCCCCGCCAGATTGTTCAGACCCTGTCCGGTAGGGATAATGGCATAGTGATCCGTGATCTGCTTATCGTTCACATACCGGGTCTTTGCTATATTTTTATAGGCGCCCTGCTCTAATACTTCTTTGGCGAAAGGTGCTGCCAGGGCATAATTACGAAGTCCTCCGATATTTTTATGGATTTCCTTTGCCACTGCCGTAGACAGAACTCTGGCATCCGTTCTGGGGTAAGTGGTCATCTTTTTTTCATATAATTCCTGAACGATCCTAAGCGTCTCGTCCGGACTGATCTTAAAATATTTGGAACAGTCATTCTGCAGCTCTGCCAGATTATATAAAAGCGGCGCATTTTTGTTCTCTTTTTTCTTCTCGATGCCGATGACGGTCGCCGGTCCAGCAGGTTCCGCAGAAAGTTCCCCGATCAGTCGCTCGGCATCCTCTTTTTTCTTAAAACCGTTCTCCTTATACAATACAGGAGAATTATAGTATTTTGAACCCTCCACGGCTCTCCACTCTGCGGTAAAAGGCTTCTCCTGCAGCTTAAAATTGCCGATCACCCGGTAAAAAGGAGTCTTGGTAAACGACCGGATCTCCCGTTCTCTGTTCACGATCATGCCCAGGACGCAGGTCATGACACGCCCCACAGAGATCACCGCACGGTCCCTCTTCAGGTAATCCTTTACAGTCTTGCCGTATTTCAAAGTCAGTGCCCTGGAGAAGTTGATACCCATCAGGTAATCCTCCTTGGCACGCAGATAAGCGGCATTCCCCAGATTATCATACGCTGAGAGATCCTTGGCTTCCCTGATCCCACGTAAGATCTCCTCCTCCGTCTGGGAATCGATCCATACACGCTTCCGTTCTTTGCCCTGCACGCCCGCCATCTGCTCCACGAGCCGATAGATATATTCTCCCTCCCGCCCGGAGTCGGTGCAGACATAGATGGTAGAGACATCCTCTCTGTTTAGCAGGGAACTCACGATGGTATATTGTTTCCTGGCATTTTCAATGACTTCGTATTTGAATTCCGCCGGGAGAAAAGGAAGTGTCTCGAAGCTCCATCTCTTAAATTTCTCATCGTACACCTCCGGATAGCTCATGGTCACCAGATGTCCCACACACCATGTAACAATGGCTTCTTCCGACTCCAGATATCCGTCTTTGGAACGCATATTATATTTTAAAGCGTTGGCAAATTCCCTTGCCACGCTGGGTTTCTCTGCAATAAATAAATTTTTACCCACGTATTACCGTCTTCCTGTCATAAATCACACACCCACGCTGCGAAACTGTAGCTTTCCGGACACTTTCTCCGCCAGTGCATTTTCATAACCATTCTCACAAAATATTATTATCTCATCCGTTTCCATCCGGATGCTTTTCAACGCTGTCTGCAATGCGTCATAATCTTCCGAAGTATAACATACCGTACCGGAATAATCCACTGCGATCTTTTTTCCTGCAGTATCTTTGCATAAAAAATATGTTCTCCCCTGTGCCGCCTTCTTCAGTTCCACCGTATGGAAATCTGCCTGCAGTATCTCCTGACAGATTCTCCGGTATGCGGTTCTCACAAAGCTACTGTAATCCTCACGGATATATGTTTCATAAAAAGCTCTGCCGTTATCTCTTCTCCAGGCAGTCTGGTGAGGAAACAGAAAACGGAAATAAAACCGTATAAAAGAATTGCTGATCTCATAGGTTCCGGGCAGTACTTTTTCCACCAGCTCCAGTTCCATCAGATTCTTCAGATAGACGCTGATCTTCGCCCGGGAGAATCCGGTACGGGCATACATAGCATTCAGCTTGCCGTTCTTCTCATCTGCTATGGTGGCAAGGATGGTATTGTAGACAGCAGTCTCCCGCAGCTCTTCCGACAGCCATTTGATCATCAGTTCCGGAAGAAAACTGTTTTTTTCTAAAAAAAGCGTCGTCAGATTCTCCTCCACAGAAGCTGACAGTTCCAACAGTTTCCATAATCCCGGCATTCCGCCTAACACCGCATAGAGTTCTATGCTCTTCTGAAGCGTCCCACCTGGGAAAATCCGGCGCATTACTGAAAAAGGCAGCTCTTTGACCTTCAGAAAACCACTGACAGAAAATGCCAGGTTCCCTATTTTAGAGATCATACTGTTCTCCACCCATCCGGATGCATAGGTCGTAAGAATTACAAGAAGAGAAACCTCCCTGTGTTCCTTCAGATAACGGATCAATTCCTGTAAAAAAAAGGTATCCCCCTTTAGCAGATAATGAAAATTTTCTATGATCAGAACTTTTTTGCGATCACTTTTTTCTCCGGATACACACTGTAATACTTCTTTCCAGGAAGGGTTCCGTGAAATCTCTTTCCCCTGTTCTCTAAGCTCCTGTCCCCACTGATAGCACATTTCCCTGGAAGAGCAGTTGGGAGCGGTATATCGGATGGTCTGTTTTTTTTCCGCAAAAGCGGTTAAGAGAGCCGTCTTACCAACGCCTCTCTGTCCATATACCACCAGTATCTGACTCCCCGGTCTCTTATAATGATTTTCCAAAAAAGCTGTTTCCTGTTCCCTTCCAGTTAACATGGCAGCCTCATTCTTTCTGCAACAACTGATCAGTATATCTTCTGTAATAGCTGTTCGATCTCCTCCTGGGACAGCGGTTTTCCGAACAGATATCCCTGAATGATATCACAGCCAATGGCACGCAGATATTTATACTGCTGTTCTTCCTCCACTCCCTCGGCAATAGATTCAAATCCTAAGGATTTCACCATACTTACAATGGATTCCGTAATGATTCTGGTAGCGGAATCCGTAAGCAGCGTATCCGTAAAGGATTTATCGATCTTCAGCGTATTGATCGGAAGCTTCTTCAAGTAAGACAGGGAGGAAAATCCCGTTCCGAAATCATCTAAGGAAATGCGGATGCCATATTCTTTTAACAGCTGCATTTTCTCAGTCACTGCCTGGAAGTCATCGATCAGTATGCTCTCTGTGATCTCCAGTTCGATTTCCTCCGGAGACACATCATATTTGCGGATAATATTCAACAGCAAATCTACGAAGTCTTCCTTCTGGTACTGCAGTGCGGAGATATTGACAGACAATACAAACGGAACGCCGTACCGGTTCCTCCATTCGGAAAATGTCCGGATGCTCTGCTCCAGTACCCAGTTGCCGATAGGGATAATCGTGCCGTTTTTCTCTGCAATCGGAATGAACTTCGCCGGGCTGATCATTTCCCCGTCGCCGTCCTTCCAGCGGATCAGCGCTTCCATTCCGCGCAGTTTCTGATTCCCCGCGTAGTACTGGGGCTGATAATACAGAATAAAGTTATGATCAAATACCGCTTCTTTTAATTTGCTGTCCAGTTCCACATTTTTCAGGAAATCATTCAGGATCGGCGTATCGAAATACTGGATCCGGTTCTTGCCCATGGACTTTCCTTTAAACATAACGATCTCGGCACAGTTGATCAGTTCCAGTGCGGATGTAGCAGCTTCCGGATATTCCGCAACGCCTACGCTTACAGTAATATTCAATATCTGTCCGCCCACCAGATAAAAAGGTTCTCTGGTACGCTTCACGATCTCCTTATGAATGTGTTCCACGCTTCTGTCACCGCAGGAATCATAGATTGCCATGCAGTAGACATCACTGGTCAGATGGCAGACGATCACATCGTCACTGTTGAATTCCTTTAAAAAAGATCCGAACTGCTGTACCAGTTCGTCTCCTGCCACGATTCCCAGTCCGTCGTTGACCTTACGGAAATCGTCAATATCGATGACCAGCACACTGACCAGCCGGTTATCTTCTTTCGCGCGCCGTAGGTACTCCGTCAGGAGACGTACAAAATAGTTCCGGTTGTACAGTCCTGTAAGTCCGTCATAATACGCCATATAGAGAAGTTCTTCGTTCTGCGTCTTCAGTTTTGTGATATTCTGTACCACAATGATCTGATCCGCAGGTCTGCCGTCCTCATAGAATATCCTGCAGGAGAACTGCAGCCAGGTCTTCTTCCCCTTCTGCATGCATTCCACAGAAGAAGTTTCCTGACCTCCCTTCTCCAAAAACAGCATATCCCTAAGAGGCAGCACATATGGCTCATCTACCATCTCTAAAAGCTTAGTAAAGTCCCGTCTGTCCCGAATCTGGAAATCGAAAAAATCATCCCATTTTCCAAGCGTCGTGACAGAATTTTTCTCAAAAGAATAGTAGATATAAGCATAATCCATGGTATCGCACAAAAGGCGGTACATTTTCTCCCTGTCGCTTAATTTCTGATTCATTGCGCGCATAAGATCCAGCTGATAGTGTAACTCGTTCATAACCCCACTCACCCTTTATTTTTTGGTGATGTAACCCTGTGCTTTCAAAAGTTCTGCGCAAAGCAAAGCTCCCCCAGCCGCTCCGCGTAATGTATTGTGTGAAAGTCCTACAAACTTAAAGTCATATACGGTATCTTCTCTCAGACGGCCTACACTGATACCCATACCATTCTCAAAATCCACATCCAAAGCTACCTGAGGTCTGTTGTCCTCCTCCAGATACTGGATGAACTGCTTCGGTGCGCTGGGAAGTCCCAGTCTCTGAGGTTCTCCGCTGAAAGAAGTTAACTTCTCGATCAGCTGTTCCTTAGTGGGCTTCTTACGGAATTTTACGAATACGGCTGCTGTATGTCCGTTCAGTACCGGAACACGGATACACTGGCATGTGATCACGGGAGAAGTTGCAGGAACGATCTTGTCGCCTTCGATCTTACCCCAGATACGTAAAGGCTCCTTCTCACTCTTTTCTTCCTCACCGCCGATGTAAGGAATGATATTGCCTACCATCTCGGGCCAGTCCTTAAAAGTCTTGCCGGCACCGGAGATAGCCTGATAAGTAGTGGCTACTACTTCATAGGGCTCGAATTCCTTCCATGCGGTCAGTACCGGTGCATAGCTCTGAATGGAGCAATTGGGCTTTACAGCGATAAATCCTCTGGTGGTTCCCAATCTCTTCTTCTGTGCTTCAATGATCTGGAAATGCTCGGGATTGATCTCGGGTACTACCATAGGAACATCGGGAGTCCATCTGTGGGCACTGTTATTAGATACTACAGGGGTCTCTGTCTTTGCATATTCTTCTTCGATCGCTCTGATCTCATCTTTTGTCATATCTACGGCACTGAATACAAAATCTACAGTAGAAGCAACTTCTTCTACTTCATTTACATTCTTTACGATTAAGTTCTTTACACCTTCCGGCATCGGTGTATCCATTTTCCAACGTCCGCCTACGGCTTCTTCATATGTTTTTCCTGCTGAACGTGGGCTTGCTGCTACAGTTACAACCTCGAACCAAGGGTGATTTTCAAGCAATGAGATAAAACGCTGTCCAACCATTCCTGTTGCTCCTAAAATACCTACTCTTAATTTCTTATCCATCTTTGTTCTCTCCCTTTCTTTTTATCATTCCTTAATACAGCCTTACGCTACCTTCATCCGTATGACATGTACTAGTATTTTAATATTCTTCCATATATTTCTGATAAGCCGCAATTGATTTTGCCATAGCATCTTTTCCTGGTGCTCCTATGGTGACACGCTTATTCACACATGTCTCAAGATCGATTGCTTTATAGATATCTTCTTCAAATACCGGCGAGATCTTTCTGTACTCTTCCAGTGGAAGTTCATCTAACGGAATCTTCTTCTCAATGCATGTCAGTACCAGTTTTCCCACGATACCATGTGCATCTCTGAATGGTACACCGTGATTTACCAGATAATCTGCTGCATCTGTCGCATTGGTAAATCCATGCTTCGCACTCTCTTCCATGCGTGCATCGTTAAACTTCATTGTCTTAAGCATTCCTGTAAAGAGTGCCAGACATCCTTTTGTTGTATCAATTG
>OICT01001197.1_pt1 | contig 10541 bp, 8 predicted proteins | sample 1581331 | NCBI WGS metagenome assembly OICT01 (sample SAMEA3882544, study PRJEB24775) | human gut metagenome | biome: human-associated habitat; feature: intestine environment; material: feces | place: Netherlands | collected 2009/2010 | reverse complement strand
AAGCTCCGGTTTGAACAGCACCCCATTTGTTAGACAGTATGATATACTATCTAACAAGTGGGGTGCTGTTCAACAAAAGACGCTGCGGGGCTTTTACTATGTTGTAGGGGTCGATGCTTGTCATCGACCTGCGGGCGGATGCAAACATTCGCCCCTACAATTTACGATGCAATCAATCAGACGTTCAGCTCCACATGCTGGCCCAGGTCCTCTTTGTTGGCGTCCAGCACGGGCTGGATGACATCGCGCAGGAACTCGGTGACCTGCTCGGCGCTGCGGCCCGTAAAGGCTTCGGGGGAGAGCTCGGCCTCGATTTCCTCGCGGGTCAGGCCGAGCATTTCGGCGACCACGGCGGTGGAAGCCACTTTCACTAACAGAACGTGGTCGAGGCCGACGCGGTTAAAGGAGTTTTCCAGCGCGATGCAGCCCTGAATTTCATGGGCTTTGATCATTGCGGTCAGCACCTGTTTCATGGTCAACGGCGCTTTGCCGCTGGCGACCGCGTTGCGCGAAAGCCAGTCCGCCGTTGCCAGAATGCCGCCGAGGTTGTCGGAAGGATGGCCCCACTCCGCCGCCAGCCAGGTATCGTTGAAATCGAGCCAGCGGATCATCGCGCCGATGTTAAATGCCGCCTGGACGGGGTCGAGCTGGAACTGAGTTCCGGGGACGCGCACGCCGTTGGGTACGACGGTGCCAGGAACAATTGGCCCCAGCAGTTTTTTACAGGCCGGGTATTCGAGAGCTTCAAGACCGCAGCCGAGCGTGTCGAGCAGGCAGTAATGTGCGGTGTCGTAGGCCACTTTAGAGCTGATTTCGTAGTTCATCACGTAATCGACGATATCAACGATTTCACGATCAAATTCCGGGCGGATGTTGTTGATTTGAGCTGACATTGGGTACGTTTCCTTATTGTTATTCGTAGAGGTTTACTGGCGCTTATCCAGCGCGACAAACTGGCGGTCTTCCGGTCCAACATAATTGGCGGAAGGACGGATAATTTTGTTGTCCTGACGTTGTTCAATGATGTGCGCCGCCCAGCCGGTGACACGGGCGATGACAAACAGTGGTGTGAACATCTCGGTGGGAACGCCCATCATGTTGTAGGAAACAGCAGAGAACCAGTCGAGATTGGGGAACATCTTTTTGCTCTCCCACATCACCGTTTCCAGGCGATCGGCGATGTTGTACATCTTCAACGAGCCGCCTTCCTGCGAGAGCTGCTTCGCCACACGTTTGATCACCTGGTGGCGCGGGTCGGCGATGGTATAAACCGGATGACCAAAACCAATGACCACTTCTTTGTTTTCCACCCGCTTGCGGATATCGGCTTCGGCTTCGTCCGGCGTTTCGTAGCGTTGCTGGATCTCCAGCGACACTTCATTCGCTCCGCCGTGTTTCGGCCCGCGCAGTGCGCCAATCGCGCCAATAATCGCGGAATACATATCAGAGCCAGTGCCCGCAATCACCCGACTGGTAAAGGTGGAGGCGTTAAACTCGTGTTCGGCGTACAGCACTAGCGAAATATGCATCGCCTTTTCCCAGCTTTGCGATGGCTTTTCGCCGTGCAGCAGATGCAGGAAGTGACCACCGATGGAGTCGTCATCGGTTTCCGGCTGGATGCGTTCGCCGTTGTGACTGTAGTGATACCAATAAAGGAGAATCGAGCTAAGTGATGCCAGTAGTTTGTCGGCAATATCCCGCGCGCCAGAGACGGTATGTCCCTCTTTTTCTGGCAGCGTGCAGCCGAGCGCGGAAACGCCGGTGCGCATAACATCCATCGGGTGTGACGCCGCCGGTAAGGCTTCCAGCACGGTACGCACGTTAGCCGGTAAACCGCGCAGGGCTTTCAGTTTCGTTTTGTAAGCGGCGAGTTCGTCACGGGTCGGCAGTTTGCCGTGGATCAGCAGATGCGCCACTTCTTCAAATTCGCAATGTTCCGCCAGATCAAGAATATCGTAGCCGCGGTAATGCAGGTCATTGCCGCTTTTACCCACGGTGCAGAGCGCCGTATTGCCCGCCGGAACGCCAGAAAGTGCCACAGATTTTTTCGGTTTAATGACATGGGTACTGTTTTGCAGGATCGTTGTGTCGCTCATGTTGTCCTCGTCATTTGTAGGGTCGAGATATTTTTCGTTGTGTTTTATTTCACCTGGCTACGGGCAAACAGGTCGTCGAGCTTCGCTTCGTACTGGTAGTAGTTGATGCTTTCGTACAGCTCGTTGCGGGTTTGCATGGTATCGATGACGCTTTTCTGCGTGCCTTCCTGGCGCAGGACGTTGTAGACATGCTCAGCGGCGCGGTTCATGGCGCGGAACGCTGAAAGTGGGTACAGCGCCATTGCGACATGGGCGCTGCGTAATTCGTCGGTGGTAAACAGCGGTGTTGCGCCAAATTCGGTAATGTTGGCGAGGATCGGCACCTGCACCGCATCGGCAAACTGGCGGTACATGGCGAGTTCGGTAATCGCCTCCGGGAACAACATCTCGGCACCCGCTTCAACATAGGCCTGTGCACGCTCGATCGCCGCATCCAGCCCCTCTACCGCCAGCGCATCGGTGCGCGCCATGATCACAAAATCAGGATCGGTTTTCGCATCCACCGCCGCGCGGATCCGATCCACCATCTCCTCTTTCGAGACGATCGCTTTGTTCGGGCGATGACCGCAGCGTTTCGCACCAACCTGATCTTCAATATGCAATCCTGCCGCACCGGCTTTAATCATCGATTTCACCGTACGCGCCACGTTAAAGGCCGAAGAACCAAAACCGATATCCGCATCCACCAGCAGCGGCAGCGAACAAACGTCGGTGATACGGCGAATGTCGGTCAGCACATCATCAAGGGTAGAAATACCGAGATCGGGCAGCCCCAGCGAACCTGCCGCCACGCCACCGCCGGAGAGATAAATTGCCTGATATCCGGCACGCTGCGCCAACAGCGCATGATTAGCGTTGATGGTGCCAACAATCTGCAATGGATTTTCTTTAGACAGTGCAGCGCGAAACGCTTTACCTGGAGAGTGTAGAGACATAGCCCATCCTTTGTTATCAACTTGTTACTTGCGTTGATAAAGACAAAGCAAGGGGTGTGCCACAATTAACTGAATAAAATTAAATGTTTAATTTCAATTTGTTATAAATAAAGTCATGAACTAATCCGCAAATATGCGTTTCAGTTAACGTTTCAGGCAATGTTTCACCGCGTTTCATTGCAACAATTATGAAACAAGACTAAACCCAATATTCGGTTTCTTAACTTTGCGGTGCGCTATGGCACATCCACCACGGCTTAATGACGACAAACCGGTTATCTGGACGGTATCTGTAACGCGCCTGTTCGAGCTGTTTCGCGATATCAGCCTCGAGTTTGATCACCTGGCGAACATTACCCCTATCCAGCTTGGCTTTGAAAAAGCAGTGACCTATATCCGCAAGAAACTGGCAAACGAACGCTGCGACGCCGTCATCGCCGCTGGCTCTAACGGCGCGTACCTGAAAAGCCGCCTGTCAGTGCCAGTTATTTTGATTAAACCGAGCGGCTACGATGTGTTACAGGCACTGGCAAAAGCCGGAAAGCTCACCTCTTCTATCGGCGTTGTCACTTATCAGGAAACTATTCCGGCACTGGTGGCGTTTCAAAAAACCTTTAATCTGCGCCTCGATCAACGTAGCTACATTACCGAAGAAGACGCGCGCGGGCAGATTAATGAGCTGAAAGCTAACGGCACCGAAGCGGTGGTCGGTGCGGGGCTGATTACCGATCTGGCAGAAGAAGCCGGAATGACCGGAATTTTTATCTATTCCGCCGTCACCGTGCGCCAGGCGTTCAGCGATGCGCTGGATATGACGCGCATGTCGTTACGCCATAACACTCACGATGCCACCCGCAACGCCCTGAGAACTCGTTACGTGCTGGGCGATATGCTCGGTCAATCACCACAGATGGAACAAGTACGGCAGACTATTTTGCTGTATGCCCGCTCCAGTGCGGCGGTGTTGATTGAAGGGGAAACGGGGACGGGCAAAGAGCTGGCGGCCCAGGCGATTCATCGGGAATATTTTGCCCGCCACGATGCGCGACAGGGCAAAAAGTCGCATCCGTTTGTTGCCGTCAACTGCGGGGCGATAGCCGAATCGCTGCTGGAAGCGGAGCTGTTTGGCTATGAGGAAGGGGCGTTTACCGGCTCGCGACGCGGAGGTCGCGCCGGGCTGTTCGAAATTGCCCACGGCGGTACGCTGTTTCTGGATGAGATTGGCGAAATGCCGCTACCTTTGCAGACTCGCCTGTTACGGGTGCTGGAAGAAAAAGAGGTTACTCGCGTCGGCGGGCATCAGCCTGTTCCGGTGGATGTGCGGGTCATTAGCGCCACTCACTGCAATCTGGAAGAAGATATGCGGCAAGGGCAGTTTCGCCGTGATCTGTTTTATCGGCTGAGTATTTTGCGTCTGCAATTGCCACCACTGCGCGAGCGGGTGGCGGATATTCTTCCGCTGGCGGAAAGCTTTTTGAAAGTGTCTCTGGCGGCGCTCTCCGCCCCGTTTTCTGCCGCATTACGCCAGGGATTACAGGCAAGCGAAACCGTGCTGATGCACTACGACTGGCCAGGCAATATTCGTGAACTGCGCAATATGATGGAACGACTGGCGCTGTTTTTAAGTGTGGAACCGACGCCGGATTTAACGCCGCAGTTTATGCAACTGCTACTGCCGGAGCTGGCGCGCGAGTCGGCGAAAATTCCCGCTCCACGCTTACTGACACCACAACAGGCACTGGAGAAATTTAAAGGCGATAAAACAGCAGCGGCGAATTATTTAGGCATAAGCCGGACGACGTTCTGGCGGCGGCTGAAAAACTGAACTGCCGAATGCAGCGCGAACGCTTTATCCGGCATAAATTTCAATAGATGATGATCACCGATAAATTTACGCATCGGGGATGTTTACATAGGTTTCAGAATTACTTCTTCTTATAAATATTTGCCGTGCCGTGGATCTTATTGTCAGTTTGACCAGAGGTCAGTACCAACACATCAGCCCCTTTTTCATCCGCTTTTTTGATCAAATCCTCTTTCGCATCTGCGGTCGACATTTCATTACTGGTTGAAATATCACCTATTTTTTCATACTGCGATTCAACTTTTTCAAATTCCGCTTTGGTCATCAATTCAGCGGCATAGACATTGGTAACGGCAAACGCTAACGCACCGACTAACATTTTAGAGATTATTTTCATATTACGGCTCCAGAGTTGTTATCACACTATCACCCACCCACATTATTGGGTTGATTAATAATTAGTTCAGTCAGGGCATAAACGCCAGTAACCGGAAATAAGACACTTTGTGATCTCTTTCGCACCCGATTATTTTTGGTAGAAATATGATGAAGTTACTTCACTTATTTATGGATGAAATCACTATGGATCCTTTGCACGCCGTTTACCTGACCGTAGGACTGTTCGTGATTACTTTTTTTAATCCGGGAGCCAATCTCTTTGTGGTAGTACAAACCAGCCTGGCTTCCGGTCGACGCGCAGGTGTGCTGACCGGGCTGGGGGTGGCGCTGGGCGATGCATTTTATTCCGGGTTGGGTTTGTTTGGTCTTGCAACACTAATTACGCAGTGTGAGGAGATTTTTTCGCTTATCAGAATCGTCGGCGGCGCTTATCTCTTATGGTTTGCGTGGTGCAGCATGCGCCGCCAGTCAACACCGCAAATGAGCACACTACAACAACCGATTAGCGCCCCCTGGTATGTCTTTTTTCGCCGCGGATTAATTACCGATCTCTCTAACCCGCAAACCGTTTTATTTTTTATTAGTATTTTCTCAGTAACATTAAATGCCGAAACACCAACATGGGCACGTTTAATGGCCTGGGCGGGGATTGTGCTCGCATCAATTATCTGGCGAGTTTTTCTTAGTCAGGCGTTTTCTTTGCCCGCTGTGCGTCGTGCTTATGGGCGTATGCAACGCGTTGCCAGTCGGGTTATTGGTGCAATTATTGGTGTATTCGCGCTACGCCTGATTTACGAAGGGGTGACGCAGCGGTGAGCAGATAATTTACTCTCTACGTAATCAACCTGATTTGCCGAATCCCGGCCATCGGCGATGATAGCCCCCGTAATGCGTGGTCCTTATTTCCGATAAGTTTACTTGAGTCTTTAGCTTCCCATTTCAGCCCACTCTCCCCTGTGTGGGCTTTTTTCATTGGTCTGCCCCGTCCTGAATAGCCAAACAATGGCAATGTTCCACTTTGCAGGGATGATAATAAGGGGATCTGATTCAGAAGAGTTTTGAAAAGTTGGACCGCCATCGAGGCCTCGAACCCCGTACCATACAACAATCCTGGTTGTCGTCTGCTCTTCCTGATGAGCTAATGGCGGTTTTTGATATGAGCCTTACAGCATATTTTCTGTCAGGCTTGAGTGCGATGCGTAAGGTACAGAAAAGACCCCATACAAACATGATGGAATTATGATTTTTTTCATATGAATGTCAACCCACACATTCACAAAACATCTGCATGAGATCATTTTTTATACACCACATAGCTGCGAAACCACTGCTGGTGCTTTTTTAAGCGAAGCGTCGCTGATCACAACAAAATATCGGCGAAAAGGCGGTGGAATGCCATTTAGCATACGGATATACAGATGAAATGATTACCTGCTTTGCGATTCACTCTCTGGTGGAATAACAACTTGCAGGTGGAACCCTTTCTGAACTAAAGAGTGTAGCGGATTTTAACGTGCTTATTTACAGGATAATATCTGTCACCTAATTCCTGCACTCTATTCGATATCCATTCATTTAATCGTGCGTCATCTCTGTATGTTTTTACGTCCAGAACAGAGAGCAATAACATCACCAGTGATTCAGGAAAAACAGGGTAGATATTTTTTAAGTGTAATAATAATCCATGCGCAAGCGCCTGCTTAATGGGCGCGTCTGTCTCCGGAATAGACGACATTTCGCGAAGCCATTTTTCCACATGCATACACTCTTTCCCTTTAGGGAAAAGTCTCAGCAAAGGCATATGGTGTTCAAGAAGAATACATTTGCAATCTGTTCGCACTGAATCGATAAACTGAACTAATTTCTTAAGCCCGGTAAAGCGTCCAGCCTGCACATTTGCTTTAATATCAAGAAACGCATCATCCTGGTCATATACCCAAACTGTCCCTTTTTGATTTTCAAGTATGCGAAAAACAAACTTAACCGGGTGATCAGGGTAATCCATCCAGTCATAAAATCCAGGGAAATCATTAAACTGCACATTTATGGTGAGTGCGTTATCGTCTGACCACTCACAGTCTCGTACGGCAGCCATGAGATGAATGAGTTTGTCGTCATCGACTAAATCATCACGACAATCATAAGGATAATCATAATATTGTTTAATCAAAACCTTGAATATATCGACACAGGAAACCAGGGAGCTTTTGATATCCTCTGGTAACTGATTGTTTTTAACCGTATTAAGTATGCTTTGTTGCGTATATGGCATCAAATTATTGTGCGGAGCTTTTAATGATATCATCGCGATCTCTCTTAAATAAAAATAAACGTCGCAGATAATAAAGCTCTGATTAAACCAGGCACTATCAGAAATCGCTCATAACTAACGTGTGAAGTATTGTGTACTGGAGGGAGTTAATTTAACAATTTGAATTTACGTTATAGGTTTTACTGCTACTTTGATATTATTTCGCTCTCCTTAACTAAAAAGTTAAGTGGAGAGCGAAGTTAATATGTTAAACCACAGCGTATTTATTAATTTTTTCAGTCTGTTAGTGTGCGATTATCGATAACAAAACGATATTTCACATCACCACGCAGCATTCGCTCATAGGCTTCATTAATTTGATCGGCCCGAATCATCTCTATATCAGCCACGATGCCATGTTCGGCGCAAAAATCGAGCATCTCCTGAGTTTCTGGAATGCCGCCAATCATAGAACCGGCTATCGCACGGCGTTTCATGATCAGGTTGAAAACTTCCGGCGATTTATGCGGTGTCGCAGGCGCACCAACCAGCGTCATGGTGCCATCACGCTTCAGCAAGGTGGTAAAATCGTCGAGATTATGTGGCGCAGCTACTGTATTCAAAATGAAATCGAAACTCTTCAGATGAGCCGCCATCTCATCGGCATTGCGTGAGTTAACAACTTCATCGGCCCCCAGGGCTTTTGCCGCTTCGCGTTTTGCCTCAGAAGTGGTAAATGCCACCACATGCGCCCCCATCGCGTGGGCCAGCTTGATCCCCATATGTCCCAGACCGCCGATGCCGACCACGCCCACTTTTTTACCCGGCCCGGCCTGCCAGTGACGTAGCGGCGAATACGTGGTGATCCCTGCACACAACAAAGGAGCCACCGCCGCCAGCTGCTCTTGCGGGTGACGAATACGCAGAACATATCGCTCATGAACGACGATCTGTTGTGAGTAGCCGCCCAGAGTATGGCCCGGTTCGTCCGGCGTCGGCGAGTTATAGGTGCCGGTCATGTGATCACAGTAGTTTTCCAGCCCGTCTTCACACTCTTCGCAATGTTTACAACTGTCGACAATGCAGCCGACACCGACCAGATCGCCCGGCGCATGTTTTTCTACCTGATCACCAACGGCTACCACACGCCCCACAATTTCATGACCCGGTACGCAGGGGTAAACCGTCCCCGCCCACTCGGAACGGACCTGGTGGAGATCGGAATGGCAGACGCCACAGTAAGCGATTTCGATTTTGACATCATTCGGTCCCGGTTCACGCCGTGTGATATCCATCGGTTCAAGTGGTTGTTTAGCGGAATATGCACCAATAGCTTTGATCTTCATTGTGTTTACTCCTGATTAGCTATGTGTATTTGGCGATGCCTGATATGTCATCGCGGCAAAACGCGTCCATTGAATATAGCCAATATTTAAACCACCCGATCCAGCCCCAACATGCCGCGAACCTGAATGAAACAGAGCAGCAACGTTCCCCATAAGGCCATCGTCAGGTAGGGGCTTATACCGAGAATATTGAAGCCGCTTTCAATAATTTGCAGAAGAAACAGCGCCAGCACCATACCAATTATCCGCCCGCTGCCGCCGTCCGGATTAACCCCGCCGAGTACTGCCGCGAGGATTGACACCAGCAAGTACGATTCGCCATAAGAGGCCTTAGCCGAGTTGAGTTTCGACATCATCAAAAATGCCGCTACCGCACAAAGCAAGGCGGAAATGACATAAACCCAAATCAGCACCCGACGAGTGTTAATGCCGGAGTAAAGTGTTGCTCGTTCGTTAGACCCAATCAGGTAAATGGCTTTACCGAGCGGCGTTTTCTCCAGCAATATCCACAGCCCCAGTGCCACTGCGGCAAACAACCACATCGGTAGCGGAATACCGAACCATTGCGCATGATTCAACCACAGCACCCATGAGGGATAATTGGCAATGGCGCTACCACCTGTCACCAGAATATTTATCCCTTTGAGCAACGTCATCATCCCAAGCGTTGCAAGAATTGGCGACACTCGAATACCAGCAATCAATACGCCGTTACATAAACCGATTATCACCGCCGCGCCAGCGCCCGCCAGTAACGTAGCGACAACCGTAGCAATACCCGGTGGATACTGAGTCGCCACCCACGCCATCACCAGTGAACAGGCGTTAGCAGTGGCTATAATTGACAAGTTAATGCCACCGCAAAGCATGGTCACCGCCATAGCCAACGCCAGAATGCCCAGCACGGGCATTTGCGAAGCGACGGACTGGAAATTACTTATCGACCAGAAAATCTCCGGCATAGTAATGCTGAACGCGGCAACAGTTAGCACCAGCAGGCCGATCAAGTAAAACTCAACGTTATTACGCCACGATTTTTTCATAGCAGACTCCGGTTCTGATGCTGACTACACGCCGTTGCACTAATGCTGGCAACGATGATGATGCCGGTGATCAATGTTTGCCAGTAAGACGAGACTCCCAATAAATTTAGCCCGTTTTGCATCACTGCCAACAACACCACGCCGAGCAAAGTACCGGTTAACGTGCCGCGCCCGCCGAGCAAACTAGTGCCGCCAAGCACCACCGCAGCCAGTACTGTCAGCTCATAACCCAGAAGAGAATCGGGGGCGACAGTCATCACCGTCCACGACTGCACTACACCCGCAGCGCCAGACATCAATCCCATATAGCCGTAGACGAAAAGTTGCAGTTTCAGCACGCTAAAGCCGATGCGACTGGCTGATTCGCGGTTCCCGCCAAGGGCATAAATTTTGCGCCCTACACTGGTGAAATTCATGATAAACGCTGTCAGCAGCACCACCGTAATCATGGCGATCAGCGGCAGACCAAGGCCATAGTCATAGCCATCAGCATCGGTGTACTTGAACAACATAACCCCCTGCTCAAACCACGGCGGAAAGTCGTACAGCCACACACCTTTACTCAACCATAACAGCAGGCCATAGAAAATATTCAGCGTCGAGATAGTGATGATGATAGAAGGCACCCGTAGGCGATTAACCAGTAAGGCGTTAATTAAGCCAAGTA
>OICT01001195.1_pt1 | contig 10568 bp, 10 predicted proteins | sample 1581331 | NCBI WGS metagenome assembly OICT01 (sample SAMEA3882544, study PRJEB24775) | human gut metagenome | biome: human-associated habitat; feature: intestine environment; material: feces | place: Netherlands | collected 2009/2010 | reverse complement strand
AATTGTTTTCAGCAATTCCAGGCCATCCATATTGGGCATGTTCCAGTCGGAGATAACAAATCCATAACCGCCTGCCTGCAACTTATTGAGAGCGTCGACGCCATCTTCCGCTTCCTCAACATTATTGAATCCCAGCTCTTTAAGCAGGTTACGCACTATGCGTCGCATGGTGGAAAAGTCATCCACAACCAAAAATTTAAGTTCTTTATCCGCCATTTCACACTCCTGATTTAAATACGTATCGCCTGTCCGGCACTAATTTTTGCCAACATTTGCTGGCTTACCTGGCTAAGATCGACCACTTCGCAGACACCACCCATATTGATGGCCTCGCGCGGCATGCCGAACACCACGCAACTTGCTTCGTTTTGCGCAAGGGTCCATGCCCCCGCCTGACGCATCGCCAACATTCCCGCCGCGCCGTCGTTGCCCATACCGGTCAGGATCACCCCAACCGCATTACGCCCCGCCTGTTTGGCGACAGAATGGAACAACACATCTACCGAAGGCCGATGATGGTTAACCGCCGGGCCATCGTGAATTTTGATTTGGTAATTTGCGCCACTACGCGACAGCTCCATATGCCGATCGCCCGGCGCAATATAGGCATGCCCCGGCAAGACACGTTCTCCGTCTTCGGCTTCTTTAACCCCGATCTGGCAAAGCTTATTAAGTCTGTCGGCAAAAGAGCGGGTGAAACCGGGCGGCATATGTTGGGTAATTAACAATGCCGGGCTGGAAAGCGGCAACGGTTGCAGTACGTGACGAATTGCCTCAGTTCCACCCGTTGAAGCACCAATCGCAATCAGTTTTTCAGAACTCAACAACGGACCCGCCTTCAGCGTTGTCGGTGCTGACAATGGCTTATGTGCTGCAAGGCTCGCCTTTGCTGCCGTACGCACCTTTTCAGCAATCATTTCGCTATACGCCAGCATTCCTTCGCGAATACCCAGTTGCGGTTTGGTGACAAAATCTATTGCCCCCAGCTCCAGCGCGCGCAGCGTGACTTCTGATCCTTTGCCGGTCAAGGAAGAAACCATCACAACGGGCATTGGACGCAAACGCATTAATTTTTCGAGGAAATCCAGTCCGTCCATCCGCGGCATTTCAACATCCAGCGTCAGCACATCGGGATTGAATTTCTTAATCAAGTCACGCGCGACCAGCGGATCAGGCGCGGTCGCCACCATTTCCATGTCGCTATGGCTGTTGATGATTTCTGTCATGATCTGGCGCATCAGTGCCGAATCATCGACAGATAACACCCTGATTTTGCTCATCGTTAATCCTTACTTAGCGCATACACCGTCTGACCACGCAGCGTGAAGCGGCGCTCAAGGTGGCTAAAGTTTTCAGAGTGACCCGCAAACAGCAATCCGTCGGGTTTAAGGAGCGGAACAAAGCGGCGCAAAATCTCCTGCTGGGTATTTTGATCGAAGTAGATCATGACGTTACGACAGAAGATCGCATCAAACGGCCCCGGCACGGTGTACTGTTTCTCCAGTAGATTCAGCGGGGCAAAATCAACATAGTTCGCCAGCTCCTGACGCACGCGTACCAGCCCTTCATGCGGTCCCGTCCCTCGCATGAAATACCGTTGCAGTTGCTGCGGCGTCAGGTTTTTCAACTCTTCATGGCGATAAATACCGCTTCTGGCTTTTTCCAGCACTTCGGTGTCGATATCACTGGCAAACACTTTCCAGCGTCCGGGCGCGGTGCCCAATGTGTCAGCCAGCGTCATCGCAATGCTGTACGGCTCTTCGCCGGTCGAAGCCGCCGCGCTCCATACGCGATACTCGCCAGAACGGCGACGTGCGTGATCCGCGAGCAGAGGGAAATGGTGTGCCTCACGGAAAAATGCCGTCAGATTCGTGGTCAGCGAATTGATAAACGCCTGCCACTCACCGCTGTGCTGATTAGATTCCAGCAAGTTCAGATAATGACCGAAATCCGTTAGTCCCAGCGAACGCAAACGACGAACCAGTCGGTTGTAAACCATGTCGCGTTTATGGTCAGCCAGAACGATCCCGGCTCGTTGATAGATCAATTGACTTATCCGCCGAAAATGCGCGTCGGAAAGCGCCAGGCGCTCGGTCATCTGTAACAATAAAGACGTTTGCCCACAGGGCAGAGATGAAGTCATAGCGCCTTCTCAATCACTTCAGGATACCACTGGCGCAATTTGTAACTGCGCCGACTCATGTCGTGCTACTTCATGTTCTTCAAGGGTAAATACCGCCACACGCGACGAAAGATGGTCGGCCTGATTCGCCAGTTGTTCCGTTGCCACCGCCGCTTCTTCTACCAGCGAGGCGTTCTGCTGAGTCACCTGATCCATCTGGCTGACAGCCTGTGCAACCTGCTCAATCCCCCGCTGTTGTTCTTCCGACGCAGAGGCAATTTCTCCCATAATGTCGTTCACGCGGGTCACCGAACTGACAATATCGATCATGGTCGCGGCGGCGTTATTCACCAGTTTCGAACCCTGCTGGACACGATTGACTGACTCTTCGATCAGCCCTTTGATCTCTTTTGCTGCCTGCGCGCTACGGCTGGCAAGATTGCGCACTTCACCTGCCACTACCGCAAAACCACGCCCCTGCTCTCCGGCGCGAGCCGCTTCCACTGCCGCATTCAGGGCCAGAATATTGGTCTGGAAAGCAATTCCGTCGATAACGCTGATAATGTCGCCAATTTTTTGCGAGCTGGTGGCGATCTCCTGCATGGTGTGAGTCATGGTACTGACCTGAACACCGCCCGCCTGCGCCGTTGTCGCGGCATTTTTTGCCAGTTACGACGCCTGTCGTGCGTTATCGGCGTTTTGCCCTACCGTGGCGGTTAATTGCTCCATACTGGCGGCCGTTTGTGCCAGCGATGCCGCCTGCTGTTCGGTACGACTTGAGAGATCGTTATTGCCTGCGACAATCTCCGCGATCCCAATGTGCATCTCATGGCTTCCCTTACGCACATCACTCACCGTCCCACGCAAAGCCTGCTGCATGGTCTTCAGGCTGGCAAAAATGGCGGTGATCTCATTACGACCATATACCGCAATCGGACGCGCCAGATTACCCGCAGCAATGCTGTCAAAATGGCTACCGATAATGGCCAGTGGTTGAACAATCATCTTGCGCGTCCACCACAGCGCACTGCTGATGTAGATCGCCGCAACAATAATCATGCTGATAAACACCAGCGCCGAAATCTGATAGTTACGCTGGCTTTGCGCACTGGCGGCTTCCAGCACATGGTTGATCTCCAGCTGCCAGGCCTCAAAGTTAACGTCAAACGCATTCTGTGATTCCTGCACCGGCGCAGTGAGGAAATCCGAAAGTTGATTACTTTCAAGCCAGGTCGCCTGATGTTCGAGATCGTTGTGCCAGCGGGCAAAACTTTTCTCCGTCTCTTTTTGCAACGCCCTGACGTGCTCGTTGCCCGCAGTCATCGCCATAAAACTTTTAAACAGCGTGGTGGATTGCGTCAGACTGGCGCGCGCCGTCGTCATCAACGTTTTAATGTCATCCGCCGGATAGCTAAGTGCCGTCAGAGTGCCCGCTTTGTTCAGCGCGGTACTGGCCTGTAACATTACCGCCCGAGTTTGCGCTAATGCCGCACGTTGCTGATTGCTCTGCTCGACCTGATTCAGTCGTTGCAAATCGTCGCGAAATGCCCAAAAAGACATGCCGTTACTGCCAATCTGCAAGATCCCGCAGAGAATCAAAATTAAAAACAGCGTGGTCGAAATTCGAATACGATTAAACATCAACGCTCCCCATCAGGCGGCAATGACCGCGTTAGTAAATACTCGTCAAAATGTTTCCCAGTTTGGATCTTGTTCAGCAATTCGCAGTCGTGGCTGTGCCGGTGGTTGCTCACTGGCAGGACGGGATGGTGTTTGCGGTTTATTGGTGAGTGGGCTGGCTGCCAGACGGAACGCGGAAACCGCTTGCGTTAAACGACTCGCCTGTTCTTCCAGCGCAGCGGCGGCGGCAGCTGATTCCTGCACCAGCGATGCGTTCTGTTGCGTGACGCGATCCATTTCCGAAACCGCCAATGCGACTTGATCGATGCCACGGCTCTGTTCATCCGATGCCGATGCAATCTCGCCCATAATGTCAGTCACGCGAGTGACAGCATTGACGATATTGTTCATTGTTTCCCCGGCGCTTTCGACCAGCACCGAACCGGTATCAACGCGTGAGACGGAGTCTTCAATGAGGGCTTTGATCTCTTTTGCCGCCTGGGCGCTGCGACTGGCAAGATTACGCACTTCACCCGCCACCACGGCAAAACCACGGCCCTGTTCACCCGCACGCGCGGCTTCAACCGCGGCATTCAGCGCGAGGATATTAGTCTGGAAGGCAATACCGTCGATAACGCTGATAATGTCGGCAATTTTCTTCGAACTATCGGCGATCTCATGCATCGTTTTCACTACGCCATCCACCACTTTGCCGCCGTGCTGGGCGGTGTCGGAGGCACTTTGCGCCAGTTGCGAGGCCTGGCGGGCGTTATCGGCGTTTTGCTTCACTGTCGCGGTGAGCTGCTCCATGCTGGCGGCAGTTTCTTCCAGCGCGGATGCCTGCTGTTCAGTACGGGAGGAAAGATCGGTGTTGCCCGCCGCAATTTCACGGGTACCGGCATAGATGGCATCTGAACCTTCGCGGACATGAGTGACGGTGTCAGTCAAAGAGCGTTGCATATGTGAAACGCTCTGCGCCAGGTCGCCCATTTCACTGCGCCCGTCAATGGTCAGGGTATTCGCCAGGTTACCACCGGCGATTTCGCGAATGTGAGCAATAATTTTTGCCAGCGGAGTAAGCAACATACGGCGAATGCCGTACCACGCCACCAGCAGAATCAATACCACCACCAGCGCGATAACCGCCAGTTGCCACTGGGCAAATCGGTAATCATCTGCGTTGTCAGTGACGATATCGCGATACAGTTTTTCACTGCTGAGGGCGTACTGAGCAAACGCTTCGCCCATTGCATTTTGCATTCCCTGGGTTGGCTGAGCGAAATAAGCTCCAGTATTGCCATAATCTAGATAATCAATCAGTTCAGTTAACGCTGTGTAATAGTTTTTATATTTTTCATCAATATTACGACTGGTAGCGACCATTTCAGGTAACGGTGCCATGCTTTTGAATTTTTTATAATGCGTCGCTGCCTGCGCCAATGTTTTCCTGGCGCTATCGAGCAATTCAACTTTGGCGTTACTTTGTTGATTGGAGGAATCCATCATCATCCGTACCGCTGAACGACTCAGGTTAATGCGCGTTTGCAGCATTAAATCCCAGGTTGACGTCAGCTCGCCCTGCTGTTCCCGTAATTGATTGGAAACCACAAAGCTCTTCTGGCTATGGTGAAGGGAAGAAAAAAACAGACTGCCGGAAATAAGCTGTAACAGTGCGAATACCCCCAGCACCATTACCAACAGCGTGACTACGCGGATACGGTTAATCATAAGGCACCTTCCTGAAAACAAGTTGATCTCGTTATCGGCAAGGAGGGGGGAAACTTTATTGCTGATGCCACCCGCCGCGAAATTGAAATAAAAAACCCGATGCGCAGATCATCGGGTTCATTTCAATTGAGGAAATCGGGAGAATTACGCCACTTCTGACGCCGCGCTATCTAACAGCGCCATCTCTTCGCTGTTCAGCAGTTTTTCGATGTTCACCAGAATCAACATCCGGTCGCCCAGTGCGCCCAGTCCAGTGAGATATTCTGTTGAAAGCGTCACGGCAAATTCCGGTGCCGGACGAATTTGCTCCGCCGTCAATGAAAGCACGTCTGAGACGCCGTCAACCACGATGCCGACCACCCGCTGTCCGAGATTCAGGACGATAACTACCGTGTTGTCGTTATAGTCCACATCCACCTGGCTGAACTTAATTCGTAAGTCAACAATCACGCCGCGCAGATTCGTGACGCCTTTGATAAACGCTGGCGTGTTCGCAATCCGTGTTACCTGATCGTAGCCACGGATCTCCTGCACTTTCAGGATATCAATACCGTACTCTTCATCACCAAGGGTAAATACCAGAAATTCCTGGCCTGACGGCTCGCTGGCCAGCTTTGTTACATTCGTCATACCGGTCATATTGTTACCTTTTTACTCATTCAGGCGGCGGTGTTCGCCATACGTTGTTCGCGGTTTATCGCCTGCAAGGCGGAGACATCAACAATCAGTGCCACGCTGCCGTCGCCAAGAATGGTCGCAGCAGAAATGCCGGGGACTTTGCGATAGTTACTTTCAAGGTTTTTAACCACAACCTGGTGTTGACCAATTAATTGATCCACCAGCAAGGCGTAGCGGCGACCGCCACTTTGTAAGATCACCACAATTCCCTGGGTGGCTTCGGTTTTCGCGCCCGCGACGTTGAACACTTTCCACAGTTCGACGATGGGCAGATATTCACCCCGCACTTCCAGCACCCGCTCGCCGCCGGCCAGTGGATGGAGATCGGCTTCACGGGGTTGCAGTGATTCCATAACAGCATTCAGCGGCAGAATGAAAACTTCATCCGCAACGCGTACGGACATGCCGTCGAGGATGGCCAGCGTCAGCGGCAGTAAAATGCGGATCGTAGTGCCAGTACCCTGCTTCGACTGGATTTCGACATGACCGCCCATCTCCTGGATATTACGTTTAACGACGTCCATGCCGACGCCGCGCCCGGAGACGTCGGTGACCTGCTCTGCCGTGGAGAAGCCAGGTGCAAATATCAGCATCGCGACTTCGTCGTCGCTCATGTTTTCGCTGACAGTCAAACCTTGCGAGGCCGCTTTTGCCAGAATTCGCTCACGGTTTAGCCCCGCCCCATCGTCGGTCACTTCAATGCAAATGTTGCCGCCCTGATGTTCGGCAGACAGAATTAAATTTCCGACGCTGTTTTTACCTGCGGTGAGCCGTTTTTCTGGCAGTTCAATACCGTGATCGAGGCTATTGCGTACCAGGTGGGTCAGCGGGTCGATAATGCGTTCTATCAGGCTTTTGTCGAGTTCAGTAGAACTGCCCACCAGCGTCAGTTCTACCTGCTTGCCGAGTTTTCCCGCCAGATCACGCACCAGCCGGGGATAGCGACTAAAAACATATTCCATCGGCATCATGCGAATCGACATCACTGATTCCTGCAAATCACGGGCGTTACGTTGTAACTGCCCCATGCTGGTTATCAAATCACCATGATTAACCGGGTCCAGTTCGCTGGAACGCTGGGCAAGCATGGACTGGGTGATAACCAGCTCGCCGACGAGGTTAATTAATTGATCAACCTTTTCTACCGCTACACGGATGCTGGTGGATTCATTGCTGCGCGTCGTTTTTTCCCGCTCCACGCGGCCGGTTGGCGCTTGTTCGGCTGCCAGTAAGCACTGGTGGGGTGGATATTTTTGGCGAGACTTCTACTGTTTCAAAGGTAATCTGATCGGCTTCAATCACAAAACAGAGTACCGCTGTGATGTCATCTTCGGCGATGTCGCCCGGTAATATTGCCGAGAGCGAATCCGCCCCTTTCACCACGTCAGTTAACGTTGTCAGATGCCCCAGCTCTTCTTCCAGCAGGTCGACTTCCCCGGCCTTCAGGCGCGAAAGGATAATTCGTCGCGGCGACTGACTGCGACTCTGCTCATCTTGCGGTTCACTTTTGGCAACCACACTTAATCGGGTCACTGCGGATGGCGTTTCGCCTTTTGCTTCTAATGCCAGTTGACGCAAGGCCTGGCAGATATAATCGAAGCTGGCGGCATCCGGCTCTTGCGACTGTTTATAAGCGTCGAGCTGTTCTTGCATGATGTCCTTCGTTTCCAAAAACAGATTGATAATGTCGGTGTTGAGTTGCATCTCACCTCGTCTGGCTTCATCGAGCAGGTTTTCCATCAGATGCGTGGTTTCCTGCAAAACGCTGAAGCCAAAAGTTCCTGCCCCTCCTTTGATCGAGTGGGCAGCCCGAAAGATGGCATTCAATTGTTCGGCATCTGGCGCTTCCGGCTGCAAAACCAGCAGATGCTGCTCCATATCAGCCAACAGTTCGTCCGCTTCATCAAAAAATGTCTGATAAAAATCGCTTATATCCATGCTCACGCTGTCACCTCGGTTCGGCTGATGGCATTGTGGGAACACTGACCTGTGGTGCAACCTCAGGTTTTTCCAGGGCGCTTACTGGCTCATTCTGGCTTTCGGCGTTTTCATGCAAAATGGCCTGTTCGGCTTGTTTGTTCAGTACCAGCAGGCTGATGCGACGGTTGACGGCATCATCAGGTCCGCGATCGCTTAAGCGCATCGTTGCCGCCATGCCGACGACACGTAACACTTTGCCGCTATCCAACCCTCCGACCATCAGTTCGCGGCGGGATGCATTGGCCCGATCGGCAGAAAGCTCCCAGTTGCTGTAACCTTTCTCACCACTGGCGTAGGGGAAATCATCGGTATGACCTGAAAGGCTAATACGGTTGGGAATACCGTTCAGTACAGGCGCGATGGCACGCAGAATGTCGCGCATATAGGGTTCGACATCGGCACTGCCGGTTCTAAACATCGGGCGATTCTGGCTATCGATGATCTGAATACGTAGACCTTCCTGGACCAGATCGATTTTGAGATGGGGACGTAACGCCCGCAGTTTCGGATCGGACTCTATCAACTGGTCGAGATCACCCCGCAATTTCCGCAATCGACTTTGCTCCATGCGTTTTTTCAGCTCTTCGATGTTCGGCTGCTTATTCACTTCCCCCTGGCTTTGGGTGTAATCATCACCACCGCCGGGAATTGGGCTTTCACTATTAGAAATGCGATCGCCGCCCGTAACCGCAGTCGCCAGTGGAGTCCGGAAGTACTCCGCAATCTGAATCAGCTCTTTTGGGCTGGAGATGGAGATCAGCCACATCACCAGAAAAAAGGCCATCATCGCAGTCATAAAGTCGGCATAAGCAATCTTCCACGATCCATGTGCTGCCCCGTGGCTTTTGGCTTTGCGTCGTTTGACGACAATAATCGGATGCGCTTGATTCTTCATGCTTCCTCGGTTGTCGTCTGTTGTTGCGGATTTTTCACCGCACGCACATGCTCTTCCAGTTCAATAAACGACGGACGTTCGCTGGAATAGAGCGTTTTGCGACCAAACTCAACGGCGATAGGCGGTGCGTAACCGTTCAGATTAGAAAGCAGAGTGACTTTGACGCACTGCATCATTTTGCTGGTTTCGGCGCTTTTCTGACGTAAAACAGTCGCTAATGGGGAAATAAATCCGTAAGCCAATAAAATGCCGAGGAAAGTCCCCACCATCGCATGTGCGATAAGCGCACCCAGCTCGGCGGCAGGACGATCGGCTGAACCTAACGCGTGAACGACCCCCATTACAGCCGCAACAATACCAAACGCCGGAAGTGAGTCCCCGACCAGCGCCAGACTGTTCGCCGGGACTTCTGCCTCGCTTTCGTGCGTCTCAATCTCTTCATCCATCAGGGCTTCGATTTCGAAGGTGTTCATGTGACCGCTGATAATCAGGCGCAGATAATCGACGATAAAATCAAGCATGACGCTATCCGCGAGGATGCGTGGGTAGCTGGCGAAGATCTCGCTCTCACGGGGATTTTCAATATCACGTTCCAGCGAAAACATCCCCATCTGCCGCGATTTCGCCATCAACCGATAAAGCAGAGCCAGCAGATCCATATACATTGCTTTGGTGTATTTGGAGCGACGAAACAGCAACGGCAGCGCCTTCAGCGTGCCTTTAATCGCTTTGCCATTATTGCCGACGATAAACGACCCAATCCCTGCACCGGCAATAATCACCAGTTCAGCGGGTTGATAGAGTGCTCCAAGGCTTCCACCGGTCATCAAATAACCGCCGAAAACTGTACCGAGAACAACCAGGTAACCTAATAAGATAAGCACGACATCATCCTTCCACTGTTGACCATGACAGGATGTTCAGTCGTCAGGCGTTAACGCGCGATTGGGGCAAAAAAAAGCAGCGGTACGTCGTTACCGCTGCTGGAATGTTGCGCCTCACCGTATCAGTTAAACAGCCTGTACTCTCTGTTCATCCAGCAGTTGTGGGATAATATCGGCAGGATTCTGGGAAAGTTTACGTCTTTTTACTGCCCGGGATGGCGGTTGACATAAGCTGCAGGCAAAGCTGCCAACAGGCTGGTGAGCGTGGGTAATAAAATTGCCGCCGCAGCAGTTGCAGCTGGAAAGTTGCAGTAATCCACTTTCAACAAACCGCACCAATGTCCAGGCACGGGTTAATGCCAGCAGTGGTCCTTCTTCTGCTTGTGGGCACTGTTCAAGGTATAAACGGTAGGCTTTGATCACCGCATCGACGCCATTACACAAACCGGTTTTCAGTAAAAACTGCCATGCATTACAGAACATCGAAGCATGAACGTTTTGTTCCCAGGTCATAAACCAGTCGGTTGAGAATGGCAGCATGCCTTTCGGCGGTGGGCTTCCGCGCAGTTCTTTATAAAGTTTTATCAGGCGTCCGCGACTTAACTGTGTTTCGCTTTCCAGCATCTGCAAACGAGCGCCCAGGGTGATCAATTCCATTGCC
>OICT01001190.1_pt1 | contig 10627 bp, 10 predicted proteins | sample 1581331 | NCBI WGS metagenome assembly OICT01 (sample SAMEA3882544, study PRJEB24775) | human gut metagenome | biome: human-associated habitat; feature: intestine environment; material: feces | place: Netherlands | collected 2009/2010 | reverse complement strand
AAACTCAACGTTTATCGCCAGCAGCGCGATTCGGTTGACCTTAACCTGGAAGCCAAAGCCGTTCTTGAGCAGATTGTGAACGTTGATAATCAACTCAATGAGCTGACCTTCCGCGAGGCAGAGATCTCCCAGCTGTATAAGAAAGATCACCCAACTTATCGTGCGCTGCTGGAAAAACGCCAGACGCTGGAGCAAGAACGCAAACGCCTGAATAAGCGGGTATCGGCAATGCCTTCCACCCAACAGGAAGTGTTGCGTTTAAGTCGTGACGTAGAAGCGGGCCGTGCGGTATATCTGCAATTACTTAACCGCCAGCAGGAGTTGAGTATTTCGAAATCCAGTGCCATTGGTAACGTGCGGATTATCGACCCGGCAGTCACTCAGCCGCAGCCAGTGAAACCGAAAAAAGCGTTGAATGTGGTGCTTGGTTTTATTCTTGGCCTGTTTATTTCTGTGGGTGCCGTGCTGGCGCGTGCGATGTTGCGTCGTGGTGTAGAAGCCCCGGAACAACTGGAAGAGCACGGCATCAGCGTTTATGCCACTATCCCAATGTCCGAGTGGCTGGATAAACGCACCCGTCTGCGTAAGAAAAATTTATTTTCTAATCAGCAGCGCCATCGTACTAAAAATATCCCCTTCCTGGCGGTGGATAACCCGGCGGATTCTGCTGTGGAAGCCGTACGTGCGCTACGAACCAGTCTGCATTTCGCTATGATGGAGACGGAGAATAACATTCTGATGATCACCGGTGCGACGCCAGACAGTGGTAAAACGTTTGTCAGTTCAACTCTGGCAGCGGTGATCGCCCAGTCCGATCAAAAAGTGTTATTTATTGATGCCGACTTACGCCGTGGTTATTCGCATAACCTGTTTACCGTGAGTAATGAACATGGCTTGTCGGAATATCTGGCAGGTAAAGATGAGCTCAACAAAGTGATCCAGCATTTTGGCAAAGGAAGCTTTGATGTGATTACTCGCGGTCAGGTGCCACCTAACCCGTCTGAACTGCTGATGCGCGATCGGATGCGTCAATTACTGGAATGGGCGAACGACCATTACGATCTGGTGATTGTCGATACGCCGCCGATGCTGGCGGTGAGCGATGCTGCGGTCGTGGGGCGTTCTGTTGGCACCAGCCTGCTGGTTGCGCGTTTTGGCTTGAACACCGCCAAAGAGGTGAGTTTGTCAATGCAGCGTCTGGAACAGGCAGGCGTCAATATTAAAGGCGCTATCCTCAATGGTGTGATTAAACGCGCCAGCACCGCTTACAGTTACGGCTATAACTATTACGGTTATAGTTACTCCGAGAAAGAGTAAAACTGAAAGTGGCCGGATGCGGCGTGAACGCCTTTTCCGGTCTACGCATTAGACAGTTCTTCGTTTGTCATCAGCCTCAGAGCATTCAGGTAACTGAATGCTCTTTTTTATGCATTACAAACTGCACGCCGGTATGCGTGCTTCATTCACGATTTGCGTAAAACCTGCCAACGAACACATGCCCTGCGCATTTCGCTCTTCACATCCTGCCAGGGTCAGTTTCACCTCTCCGGGCGGCGTATTTAATGACAGCGGCGTTTTATCACGCATCTGCTGTAAAGTCTGGAAGACCAGCGAAACCTGAATCCACTGGCTGTTATCGCTTAGCCGACGCCAGCGTTCAAACACCAGTTCACCACCTGGCGGCGTGTTATCCGGCTGACCGGGAAGCGTCCAGTTGAGCTCCAGTGCGCCGCCGAGATTTGCCAGATTAGTATCGTGTCCGGCAATAAACAGTACTGAAGTGGGTAATGTCACACCATACGCCTGTTTTTGCGGTGGATGGGGCGTCAACGCTGCCATGATCAAATCCAATAACGGGGTGGCGCGGCTGCGGGCAACCTCTGGCGTGCGTTGTAGCAAATAAAATTGCGCGTTATGCAAACTTAGCAAGGTGTTCCACTGGTGTGAATCGGTGATCCTTCCCCACCCCGGCTCCGGCATTCCCTGTGCTTGTTGCAGGAGAAATATCTCCGTCAGCATTGATGCGAGGCTTGCCGCACCGGTTAATGAGACATTGTCGGCGCTCACCTTGAGTTCCGATGGTAATGCCTGCGTTAATGAACAGCTTTCGTCCTGTTTCTCACGTTTAAGGCACAAGTTTGATTGCGGAAAATTAAGCACCCGTTCCAGTTCGCGAAACGCCGTTTGCCGATGCCCGGTAAAGTCAGCAATTGACCCTCCTGCCCTGCTGAGGATCGCGTCAGTCACGTTCGCATTATCCAGTTGGCAAACGCCAGTTTTTAGAGGATTAAATAACGGATCGGGACTGGACGTATCTGCCTGGGTATGTACGGTTATTGCACAGTCAGGTGCCAGCCCGGCGGCGAAGGCTTCGCCTGTTTTACGGGTACGCTCGTCGACATCAGCAATAATCGCGACCTGACCAGACTGCGGGCAGCCCTTTTTCGCCAGCAATCCGTCGGCTACCAGACGCTGGCGTTGGTAATGTCCGAGATAGGCGATTAGCTCACCACCGCGCGGTGTCAGCCAACCCAGTTTTACCGGCCAGGTTGGCCATGCGTCTGGGGTGACATCCTGCATCAGTTGCGTGGCCTTGGTTGGAGCACGCACACCATGACGACTGACAATCACCACACTTTCCAGCTTCAGCTCCGGCTCACTCTGAGCGAATGCAGATTGCGGGGTTAACGGAATCAGAAGAGATAAAAATGGGATTAAGATCGCTTTCATCGATATGTTTCCGCTTTTCATATCTGACATTATTGATTGCCTGATGCGATGCTAATGCGCCGCATCAGGCCTACGTTCGTTAACTTTTCAGACGCGGGTCCAGCCATACCAACACAAGGGTGGAGAGCGAACACATCAACAAAATGCCGACGAACCAAAGTAAATACCACATTGTTCCTGCTCCTTAGTACAACTCGTTTTCGTTACGGCGGAGAGTTTCTGTTGTCATGCGTCCCCACATTTTGTAGTAGCTCCAGAGAGTGTAGAGCAACACAATGGGCAAAAATATCAGCACGATTACCAACATAATGCTCAGCGTCAGCTGACTGGAAGTGCTGTCCCACAACGTCAGGCTGGAGATTGGACTCACGCTTGACGGCATGACAAAGGGGAACAGCGTGATGCCTGCCGTGAAAATCACGCCAAATTGCATCAATGACGCCATTAAAAATCCCCAACCCGGGCGACCACGATAAATCGCCATCACCGTCAGCAATGGGCAGAAGAACCCCAGCAGCGGGAAGATCCACAAAACGGGCGATTCGACGAAATTATTCATCCAGGCACCAGGTAGCACTGCCACCAGTTTCATTAACGGATTGGAAGGACCGTTAGCATCCTGGGCGAGCAGTACAAAGCCATCAATACCGACCCACAGCCAGTAACCCGCCAGCAAAAAGCACAGCATCACCAACAGTGCAGCGCGTTTGGTGGCCAGCTGTGAACGCAGATGAATCACACCAACAGTTTTCAGTTGTAACCAGACGCCACCTTGCAAAATCACCATCCCAAGGCTGAGCAATCCGCACAATAAAGGGAATGGCGTCAGCAGTTGCCAGAAGCTGCCGAGATACTCCACGCGTAATTGCGGTGTGAAGGCAAACGGCACGCCGAGCAACAAGTTGCCGAAGGCGATACCGAAGACTACCGGCGGCACCAGACTGCCGATGACCAGACCGGCGTCCCACATTTTACGCCAGCGTGCATCGGCGATTTTTCCGCGATAATCAAAGGCCAGCGGGCGGAAGAACAGTGAACACAGCACCAGGATCATCGCCACATAAAAGCCGGAAAACGCCGCTGCATACACTCTGGGCCAGGCGGCAAATAATGCCCCACCAGCGAGGATCAACCAGACCTGGTTGCCTTCCCAGTGTGCACCAACGCTGTTTATCACTATCCGGCGTTCATCATCATTACGCGCCACCAGCGGCAGCAGACAGCCGATCCCCATGTCAAATCCGTCGGAGATCATAAAGACCACCAGGATCACGCCAATCAGCAGCCACCAGATGAAGCGCAATGTTTCATAATCAAACATGATTTTCTCCTCTACCCCTGTTGCTGCGTCGGTTGTTCACTCTGCATCGCGCTCGGCCCCAGACGGGCATATTTCTGCATCAGGTAGACTTCGGCGATTAAGAACAGGGTGTAAAGCCCTACGATCATGATCAGTGAGAAAGCCAGTTGTCCTGTGGTTAAAGCGGAGTGCGCGGAGTATGTCGGTAAGATGTCCTGTATCGCCCACGGCTGACGACCAAACTCGGTCATAAACCACCCGGCTTCAATCGCAATCCACGGCAACGGCAAACTCCAGAGCGCCATTTTCAGCACCCAGCGATGCTGGTCGATTTTGCCACGCAGCGTCTGGACAAGCGCAATCAGCATCACCAGTAGCAGCAGGGAACCACAGCCCACCATGATGCGGAAACTCCAGAATACCGGCGCAACCTGAGGTATCGCGCCACGCATCGCCGCCTGGTACTGTGCGGCTGTGACATGATTCATATCCGGCGCATAGCGGGAGAGCAACATGCCGTAGCCCAGGTCACCTTCCAGTTCCCGGAATGCCTGCAACACATGCGGCTCACGATTGCCTTGCGATATTTCCTGCATTAACAGCCAGGCCATACGTCCGCGTTGCAAGCGTGGGTAGGTTTCAGCCATCAAATTCTTCAGACCCGGCACGGGTTTATCTAATGAGTGAGTGGCGAGGATCCCTAGCAGCGCGGGAATTTTGATGGCAAAGGCGTTACGCTCTTGATCCTGTTCCGGCCAGGCAACCACATGGAACGGTGCAGGTGCAGGTTCCGTTTGCCACTCCCCTTCCATCGCCGCCAGTTTTACCGGTTGTACTTGCGCGACTTCATACGCAGAACTGTCTCCGAGTTGCAGGGTACCGATAATCGCCAGAGTACCGAAGACGGAACCGATGGCAAACGAACGTAATGCGACATCGCGCTCCCGTCCGCGCAGTAAATACCAGGCGCTGATCGCCATAATAAACATGGCCCCGGTCACGTAGCCCGCCATTACGGTGTGCACAAATTTCACCTGGCTGACCGGGTTAAAGACCAGCTCGCTGAAGCTGGTCATCTCCATACGCAGGGTGTCGATATCAAAATGCGCACCGGTCGGGTCCAACCGTTGGCATTCAATATCCACAACGCAGAGAGATTTGAACCGAACGCCACCAGCCACGTCACCAGCAGGTGCTGGTATTTATTCAGCCGTTGCCAGCCGAAGAAGAACAGCCCGACAAAGGTGGATTCGAGGAAGAAGGCCATTAATGCTTCCATCGCCAGTGGTGCGCCAAAAATATCGCCCACATAGTTGGAATAGAATGACCAGTTAGTACCAAACTGAAACTCCATGGTCAGGCCGGTAGCCACGCCAAGAGCAAAATTGATACCGAAGAGCTTACCCCAGAAGCGCGTCATATCGCGGTAGATTGTTTTGCCGGTGACCACGTAAATGGTTTCCATGATAGCCAGCAAAAAAATCAGCCCCAGGGTAAGGGGTACAAATAAAAAGTGATACAGCGCGGTCAGAGCAAACTGCCAGCGCGATAAATCAATGACATCCCACATGCGCACTCCTGTAGGCGAAGAGAGAAAAATAACCCGATAATGGTAGATCTCCCTCTTTATCCTGAAACTCTACGACCAGAGGTATTCGCCGATTGCGATATTCATAAGACTGAAAGCGATACTTACCGTCTTTTTACGTCGGTGCAGCTTCCGCCAGCCACTGACATACCTCGCTAAGCCGCTGCGCAGAGTCGACCAAATCTTCTGGCGCTGCCAGCACCACTTCCGGTATTGGGCAGATTTCATAACTTTCCAGTAACGGGCCTTTTAAGGTGTCCGTACAGCGTAAATGCCAGACATGGCGTAACCCCGTGGCGTTGATATAGCTCTCGCCATAGCCAATGGTACGAATCTGAATATTTCCCGGCCCACAGAGACGTGAGAGAAAAAGCCGATCAGCCTCGCTGATGGGTAATTGCGTCAGATTAATGCTGTGCGGCTGCGCGTCGGGGTTACGTACATGTGCCAGTAACTCATGCGCCAACGGTAGGCCATTCATCAGGCCATCAATGGGCGGCGGTAACAGCGAATCTGTCGGCAAGAGATTTTGCGTTGCCGCCTGCCACAACGCCAGCGGCGCGCAGCCAGCCTCCAGTTTGTCCTCCAGCAACTTTTCGCCGCGACGTCTGCGCACCCGCAATAATCCGCAGAAGATCGCCTCCTGTATTTCACTTTCACTGTCGTCAGCCTGCTGAATGCGCACTGACACTTCCCCTTCCCCGAGAAGCGTATTGATAAAGTGACGATCGTCGGCGTTGAGATTTAACAGATCGACTGCCAGCACCTCGCCCAACGGCGGTTGGCGTTCGCTTAGTTGATGTTGTAACTCGTTTAACAGCGCAATCACCTGCGGGCTGTGAGCACATTGCTCCAGGGCCGCCATACTCGGTTCATCATTCACCTGACAGGTGATCGGCAGTGGATTCATGCTGAAACTGTCATCGTTCGGTTGCGTTCCTGGCCCCAGCAGATGGAAAAATGTTTCGCTCATGAGGCACGCTCCTGCTGCGGTTCGACAAGCCCGCGCATCAGGTTTATCAGTTCCGCCCACGGGTGAATACCATTCAGCACGCCGCGATAGTTTCCGCCGGTAAACACTAAAGTGGCAGGAAAGCGAAAGACGCCAAAGCGATCGCCGATGGCTTCGCTCTGCTCAAGGTCAGCAATCGCCACCTGCCATGTATAGTCGGGAAACTCGCGCAGTAATTCGCCAATCATTACCGGATTATCGCTGACCTCTGGCGTGCGTTTCGGGTCACTGCTTAATAACACCACGCCGTCTGGCGCTTGCGTAAGCCAGTCGTCAAGACGGGATTCACTGACTGGCGTCCAGCCGCGCGCCAGCATTCGTTGCCACAACGCATCAAATGGCGTGTCGTTGCTCATCCCTGCTCCTCCTGTGTCATCCGGTACTGGCGCAAGCGAACGCCTTCGTAATTTTCCATCGACAGACAGTCATAATTGAGACAGCGCGATTCATTAGCCGGTTGCGGCACAATTCCCCACGCAGCCAGCTGCGCCAGCGCCGCCTGTTCCGCAGCGGGCAGTTGCTCCCGTGCCAGTTCGCTCAGGCTACCGCCGTAGTCGTCGAGCATTGCGGGTTGCAGACCGACGAGGGCAATATGTGCTGGCAGATGTCCGCGGATATCCGCCAGCGCCAACACTTCGGAGAAACTGTTCTGATGCAGGCTCATTTTCTTCGCGCTGAGATAAGCCGGAATGCGTTCTCCGGCATAGGTTCGCAGCGTTCCAGGTTCCAGCCCGTAGTCAATGGCATCGAGAATCAACAGATGGCTGGCGCTTTCGACATACCCCAGCAAGTTCAGTCCCTGAGTACCGCCATCGACAATCTCCACATACTCGGGCCAGTGGTAATGGGCATACAGCCGTTCCGCCACCCGCACGCCGAAGCCTTCATCGGCCCACAGCAGGTTGCCCAGCCCCATGACCACCACGCGTTGCTCGCTCATGAACGCTCCTTGTTACTTATTTTGCCAAATTTGTGGCTACGGTAGCCGTTGACCATGGTGGAGATCACCGTGTCGTCGGACATGATGTCTTCACGCAGCGCCATGTAGACATGACCGATCACAAACGCGCCAATCAGCCACATCCCCAGCCGATGCCAGCTGTGAATGTCCATTGAGTTGCCACCCATCCAGTAGAAAAATTCCACCACATAACGGAACGGCGCAAAAATAGCGTACTGGCTGTGTTCGCTATACAGCGCAAAACCAGTGATGATCATAAAGACCGACATCAGGAAATAGCCGAACATCGCCGCCTGGGCGATGGGATTATGGCCTATATCGGCACTCGGACGTTTTGCCAGAAACAGATACCAGCGGATTTCATACCACACGCCCTGCCACCAGCTTTTACGCCATACCGGCACGATAAACAGCTCGCGGGAGTATCGATTGCCAACAAAAGCCCAGTAGATCCGCATCAGCAAAACCACGGTAAAAACCATCCCGGCGCTGAAGTGAATTAACCTGATGTAGCCCATATAGAACAGATACGTCGCCTCGCCGCTGACGGAAGGTAGCGGCTTGCCGATAAAGTATCCGGTGACCATCAACACCGCCATGCATAACACCGTCAACCAGTGCCAGATGCGGACTGGCGCTTCAAAGACATAGTGGCTGACAACGTTGTCGCTTTTCTGTTGCATGATGATTCTCCTTCGCTGTTAACGCACCTGCACGGAGATCAGCTCGCTACCGTCGTCGCCCAGCACGTGTGTTGAACAGGCGAGGCACGGGTCAAAGCTGTGCAGAGTACGCAGGATCTCCAGCGGTTGCTCGGGGATCGCCATTTTGGTGTTCATCAGCGCCGCTTCATAAGCGCCAATCTGCCCTTTGGGATCGCGCGGGCTGGCGTTCCAGGTGGTCGGCACCACGCACTGGTAGAGATCAATCTTGCCATCGCGAATGGCGGCCCAGTGGCCTAACGCCCCGCGCGGCGCTTCGGTAAAACCGACACCACGGCACTCTGTCGGCCAGGTTGCAGGTTCCCATTTTTCCGTGGAAGCAGTGGCGAGATTGCCGTTTTTCAGGTTGGTCATCAGCTTGTCGAAGAAATACTGCAACTTACCTGCGGCCCACTGCGCTTCGTGCGCGCGGCACAAAATGCGGCCTAACGTTGACTGGATACCGGAAAGCGGCAGGTTCAACGCCGACATCATGCGATCGACCGACTCAACGGTCGCAGCATCGCCTTTGTGATAAGCGATTAACGTGCGCGCCAGCGGCCCCACTTCCATCGCGTTACCGCGCCAGCGTGGCGCTTTGATCCACGAGTAGCGTTCCTGTTCATTCAGCTGCTGAATGTTGGTATCGCTGCCTTTGACATCGCCGGGGTTGTACCACGGGTCGGTGATGCCATCGAACGGATGACGCCCGACCTGATCGTTGGGATATCGATACCAGGCGTGGTCGACAAACTCCTGCACCTGCTGCGGATCAACCAAATCCACTGGCAGCACATTGTTGAAGTCGCCGTTAATCACCGCGCCGCCAGGCATCAGCAGACTTTTCTCGCCAAAGTCGTTGGCAATATCCGGGAATGCGCCGTAGCTGAGAACGCATTTATCAGAAAGACCAGTGCCGATTTCGCTCCACGGTTTGTTGAACTGACCGATGGCTAAGGCGTCGGGGATCATCACGTTGTTAATGAAGTCCGCCGTGCGGGTGATAATTGACTGCACCAGGTTCAGGCGTTCCATATTGACTGCCCCGACCGCGCCGCTTTCGTCAATGTTGATGGCGCAAGGCATCCCGCCGACAATCCAGTTTGGATGCGGGTTTTTACCGCCAAAGACCGCGTGGATTTTGACAATTTCACGCTGGAAATCGAGAGCTTCTAGATAGTGGGCAAAGCCCATCAGGTTGGCTTCTGGCGGCAGTTTGTACTGCGGGTGCCCCCAGTAGCCATTGCGGAAGATCCCCAACTGCCCGCCTTCAACAAATTTTTTCAGGCGGTTTTGTACGTCGAAGAAATAGCCAGGGGATGATTTCGGCCATGAGGAGAGACTTTGCGCCAGTTCGGAGGTTTTCCGCGGGTCGGCTTTCAGCGCATCTAACACATCGATCCAGTCCATCCCGGCAAGCTGATAGAAGTGCACCAGATGATCGTGGCACCAGAGCGTTGCCAGCATAATGTTGCGGATGATATTGGCGTTGTCCGGCACTTTAATACCGATAGCATCTTCGATGGCGTAAACCGAAGCCAGGGCGTGTACGCCAGTACAGACGCCGCAGATACGTTCAACGAACGCCCACGCATCGCGCGGGTCGCGCCCTTGCAGAATGATCTCCAGCCCGCGAAACATGGTGCCGCAGGAGACGGCATTGGTGATCACATTCTGATCGTTAATATTCACTTCGCAGCGCATGTGGCCTTCGATGCGCGTAATCGGGTCGACCACCAGGCGGCGTCCGGCATTATTGATGGTGTATCCCTGAGTTTCGTACTGAGTGCTCATGCCTGTTTATCCTCATTACCTGGCTGATGTTCGGTTTCTGTAGGTTGCTGGTTATGACGTCTGCGCTGGTCAACGGCGCTGGCGACTGCGTGCACACCAACAGCCGCTGCCACCACGCCAAGCGCGGTTAAACCGACGGTATCGGCAGTGGAATGAGTACCCATTTGCGGAATATCGACCACGCGGCTGTAGAACGAACCGCGATCCCAGAAACCATTTTCCGCACAGCCCAGGCAGCCGTGACCAGACTGGATTGGAAAAGAAACGCCATCATTCCAGCGTGTGGAGGAACAGGCGTTATAGGTGGTAGGCCCTTTGCAGCCCATTTTGTACAGGCAGTAACCTTTGCGGGCAGCGTCATCATCCCAACTCTGGACGAACTCTCCGGCGTCGAAGTGGGCGCGGCGATAGCATTTATCGTGGATTCGCTGACCATAGAACATCAGCGGACGGCCCATTCTGTCGACATCTGGCAAGCGATCAAAGGTCACCATGTAAGTAATGATGGCGCTCATCACATCCGGGATCGGCGGGCAGCCAG
>OICT01001186.1_pt1 | contig 10651 bp, 10 predicted proteins | sample 1581331 | NCBI WGS metagenome assembly OICT01 (sample SAMEA3882544, study PRJEB24775) | human gut metagenome | biome: human-associated habitat; feature: intestine environment; material: feces | place: Netherlands | collected 2009/2010 | reverse complement strand
TCATGCATACTGCGATTACAAAAATAGTCATTACAAAAGCGACTACATTAAGGACTTTAAAAAATCTCAGTGTATATCGTTTCTTTACTTTCTTTTTCTTTTGGCGTCTTATTTCAACATCTATTTTAAAATCTCTATCATTATTTTCCATATATACTGTCCTCCTTAAAATCTGAAATACAGAAACGGATTATTTGTAGCGTCAACCAGTAAAATACTGCTTACAAGCAGCAGCGCAATATTTACTGCAACCCTAGAAGCGGCAATAGTATATGAAAATCCAATATTTTTCTTTGCGAGATTCTGTATAACCTTAGCAACAGGAAAACAGCAGATAACAGCTATAATGATAAGATATAAATTATTTGTTACTGAAAGCTTTGTAAATTCATCAATGAAACTGTTAGAATTCAATCCTATCAAATTTTTAAAGAAATCTCCCAGTCTTGAAAGATCCTCAAAATAAAAAATCCCAAAACCAATTATAATTACTATTTTATTGTATATATGACGAACAGCAAGAGGTATTTTTTTCATTTTCTTTTTTCCGATAAGCTGTTCAATAAAAATAAACATACCGAAATAAAGACCCCAGATTATGTAATTCCAGCTTGCTCCATGCCAAAGTCCCGTACAAAACCAGACAAGAAAAAGTCCGCCGTATTTTCTTCTTTTGCCGAATATCGGAACATACAACAGATAGTCACGGAAAAACGTACTCAAAGAAATATGCCATCTCTGCCAGAATTCTGAAACGTCTTTACAGATAAACGGATAATTGAAGTTTTCATCAAAATGGAATCCGAAAATACGTCCCAGACCAATCGCCATATCTGAATATCCCGAAAAGTCAAAATATATCTGCATTGCATAAATTATTACTGCATACCATGTGCCGGTAACCGAAAGATTTTTAATATCACTTCCGAAAAATGCTTCAACAATAATATTTAGATTGTTTGCAAGTATAACTTTTTTAGCAAGTCCAACAGCTATCCTTGAAACGCCTGACGACAAATCGTCAAGAGTTGTACGTCTGCTGCTTATCTCACTTTCAATAGTACTGTACCGCACAATAGGTCCTGCAACAAGCTGCGGAAACAATGATACATACATGAGAAATTTCGGAAAGCTTTTCTGAACAGATACCTTTTCCCAATGGCAGTCTATTACATAAGATATGATCTGAAAAGTATAAAAGCTTATTCCTATGGGAAGTTTAATATCCGGTACGGGAAGATTCAGCGGAAGTAAAGCATTTAAATTTTCAGCAATAAATCCGCTGTATTTGAATATTCCAAGTACGGCAAGATCAAAAAACACTGCAAAAAATACTGCTAACTTTCCCATAAGTTTTCCACGATACTTATCAATTGCAAAAGCCAGAATATAGTTTAAAGCCGCACTTATAATCAATATAAATACACATAAAGGTTCTCCCCACGCATAAAAAATCAGCGAAAAAATAATAAGCACAGCATTTCTGTACCTATTCTTTTTTGTTGCCGCATAGCATATAACGCATAAAGGCAAAAACAGGTACAGAAAAAATAAACTTGAAAATACCATTTTGTCAACTCCACACACATTTTTCTTTTATTCTTTATATTTTCTATATGAAATTCGGCGCAGTAAATAATTAATTATATTAACCGAATATAAAAAGTTAACAAATTGTCATTAAAGCCAATATTATTGTAAATAATTTGTTACTAATTAACAAATATCTAGTTCATATAAAACAATTTTACGACTTTTTCTGACAATTTAAACATAAATTTTATCTTTATTTATATTATACAACATAAAAAACAGTCTTGCAATAGGGCAAAATAATTTTCGCATTTTATACAAAAAATATATAAAATAAAACAAAAATGGAGTGACAAATGCCACTCCATACAAAACCACATTTATTTTTTAGTACAGATTAAACAAATCATTTTTCCGTTATATTTTTATCTGTAACCGTTTCCATAACGCCTGCCGCAAGACCTGCAATACCTTGGATTTCGCTCGGAATAATAATTTTGGTTGCCCTTCCGTTAGCAATTTCCGGAAAATATTCAAGTGCTTTATATTTTAAAACATTTTCAGAAGGTTTCGCTTCATTGAGTCTTTCAAGAGCTTCCGCCTTAGCGGTCTGAACTTTGGAAATTGCCACAGCATCGCCTTCAGATTCAAGTCTCTTCTTTTCCTTTACAGCCTCAGCACGCAGAATCATAGCTTCCTTTTCAGCCTGTGCTTTTAAAATTTCTGATTCCTTAGCGGCTTCCGCACGAAGAATCTGAGATTCCTTTTCACCCTGTGCCACAAGGATCTTAGATTTCTTTTCACCTTCTGCAAGCAGAATCTTTTCACGGCTTTCACGTTCAGCCTTCATCTGCTTTTCCATTGAATCCTGAATTTCTCTAGGAGGAAGGATATTTTTCAGTTCCACACGGCTTACCTTGATACCCCAACGGTCTGTAGCCTCGTCCAGAATAGCGGTGATTTGCTTGTTGATTCTGTCACGTGATGTCAGTGTTTCATCAAGAACCATATCGCCTATAATGTTACGAAGCGTTGTTGCGCAAAGATTTTCAATAGCTGACAACGGCCGCTCCACACCGTAAGCATACTGTTTTGCATCAGTAACCTGAAAGAATACAACCGTATCAATCTGCATTGAAACATTATCCTTTGTAATAACGGACTGCGGTTTGAAATCAACTATCTGATCTTTGATAGAAACCTTTTTTGCAATTCTGTCAAGAAAAGGAATAAGAAAATGCGGACCGGTCGACCACTCAGCATAAAATGTACCCAGTCTTTCAACTATGTACACCTGAGCCTGAGGTACAATTTTAATTCTCGTTACAAGAACAATAATAATAAATAATACTACTCCTAAAATAATATACTCCATAATCTCCTCCGTTTATTATAAATTTATTTTTTCCTTATAAAGGGTTACATAAAGTTTAGTTCCCCTTATATTATCAATTCTTACTATGCTTCCCTCTGGTATTATTGAATCGTCTGCCGAAACTGCTTTCCAGTCAACCCCATTGAGCTTAGCACGTCCGGTATCAATTTTATTGTTTATTTCTTCAATAACAACAGCAGTTTTACCAACATCAAGCTCTATATTCGTAGGCTGAATTTTTTTTACTGCAAATTTTTTTAATAAAGGCCTGGTAAACAATAGAAGAACTATTGATACTACAGTAAAAACAAGCATCTGAATTCCTAATTCTGCTCCGCACAACGCCATTATGAATGTAACAAGAGCGCCGATCAATTGAAAAGATGCCAGCTCTGCAATAACCATTACAGCAAATACTGCTCCCCAAAATATAAGGTCGTAGTCGTACATATTTTTCTCCCTTCATCAAAATTTGTAAAAAATTTAAGCTTCAAGCTTATTTATATTTTAACACATAAATCATAAAAATACAACAGTCAAAAAGCGATAATTTTTAGCTTTTTTGACTGTTTTCACTTGTTTTATTAAATCTAATCCCCGCCGCTTACCGGCAATAAACGATGCTTAGTCCCTCGAAATAAATTATATGCTCTTAAATACTCTCATTTAATTACTATTAACAGTTATTTTCATTTTTGCGGTTACAGGATTTTTCAATAAATTCTCTTTGTGCCGCAATTGTTTCAAGAGTATCTCCAAGCTGTGTAAAAACTGCACCCCAAACCGCAAGCTCATTATTATTAAACTTTGATGCAAACATATTTGCAAATGCAGTTATTGAAGCCGTTAATTCGCATGGTGACAAGATACCACCTCCTGTAACCATTATATGCATAAATTTTTATTTTTGAAACATAAAATTATATTCACCGGTAAGCTGCATACAGTATTCTATAAGCTCCAGCGCTCAGCAAAAAAGTCAAGTTTTCGGGTATTATAAAAGAGACTGCTAAAGCAATCTCTTTTTATAAAAATTCCTTGATATTATCTCTGAGCTTTTCTTCAAGCTTTATAAGTTTTTTTGCAAGATCTTTAGATTTTTCGTCAGCCGCCTCATATTGATTCAAATATTTATTTAATGTTTTTATACCCATATTACAACCATCTGTTATAAGGTCTGCAACAGCGTTATCAGATTCATTAACCGAAAGCTTAACATTTGTTTTGATCCATGACATTCCTTTGGCCATTGCATTTGGTTCTTTACCGTCATCATGATAATCATCAAGCAGCTTTTGAAGTTCGTGTTTTACTTCATCATTTTCCTTATAACTGTCCTCCAGATATTTTTTTAATTTATCACTTTTTACATAGTCCAGCGATTCTTCAATTGCAGATACTCCCATTTTTATGCCTGCATCACATTCTCTCAATAATTTTATTGTATCCTGTTCAATCATAATAATAATCTCCTTTTTCTTTTTGCGATTGTATATAGTATCTGCTGACTAAAGGAAAATATACGGTTTTATAAAAATATTACAATAAGTATTGCAATAAGATATCATAAATGATATAATTACTGTAATAACTTGTTAATTGTTCATGCGCATACAAAAAATATTTTGGAGGATAAACATGAAATTAAAACATAAAATAGCCGCCCTTACAGCATTACCCGTATTTTTACAAGCTTCATTGACAATGTCATGTACCGCAGCTAAAATTGACTCTACAGAAGCATCAGTTCTTTCAGAAGAAACGACAGCATTTTATGAAAATTGGAAAGACAAATATCTTGTTCAGGATACTTACGTATCTGATGAAACACAGTATTATGTTTGGTACAGCGAAGAAAAATACAGCGGAAACAACGTTTCTGTCCCTGTTACTGTATCCGAAGCTCACGGCTACGGAATGCTGATAACGGTCAGTATGGCTGAATATGATACTCAGGCAAAATATTATTTCGACGGAATGTATCGCTTTTTTAAAGCACACCCCAGCGATATCGGTTCTCATCTTATGTCGTGGCAGCAATGCGACAACGGTACTGAATTAATCGACGGCGCAAATGAAGGCAGCATGACCGAAGGCTTCTGCGATTCTGCTACTGACGGTGATATGGATATCGCTTATGCTTTACTGCTGGCAGATTCTGTCTGGGGAAGTGACGGAGAAATCGACTATCATGCCGAGGCAATCGCCGTTATAAATGATATTATGAAATATGATGTAAATCATGAATACTGGACCGTCGCTTTGGGCGATTGGGTGTCCGAATGTGATAAATCAGATCCTTATTATTCAGCAACCCGCAGTTCTGATTTTATAGTACAGTATTTTCCTGTATTTGCCGAGGTTACAGGTGATGAAAATTGGATGAAGGTATATGATACAACCTACGATATTATTAATACTTTTGTTGATGAGTATAAGACAGGACTTCTTCCTGATTTCATTATAAGAGATTCTTCCGGAAATTATATTCCTTCACCGGCTAATTTCCTTGAAAGCGATTACGATGGATATTACTATTACAACAGCTGCCGTACTCCATGGCGAATCGGTATGGATTATTTAGTAAATAAAAATCAAGACTCTCTTGCTTTTATTAACGCAATAAATTCTTTTATGATAAAAGATACCGGCAATGATCCATGGGAAATTAAAGCAGGGTATAAGCCTGACGGTACACCTGTCGAAGATTACAATGACCTTTGCTTTACTGCACCGTTCCTTGTAGCGTCAGCATGCGGGGATAATTCTAAGTGGCATGAAGAAGTTCGTGATACTGTAATAAATTACGGAGATGACGTATACTACGGAGATACAATAAAAATGCTTTGTCTTATTGCAGACGACGGCGGATGGCTCGTTCCTGAAACAACTGAGACCTATCCTTTCGGCGATATAAACATGGACGGTTCTTTTACTGTGGCCGATATAGTATTGCTGCAAAAATATCTAATAAAAAAGGAAATCCTGAGTATCGAACAAGGAAAAATTGCAAATGTATACGAGGACAATAAAATTAATTGCTTTGATTTGGTTTTACTGAAAAATAGTTATCTTTCTTAATTTGGAAACGGCATTCATATCGGTAAATTTCCAAATTATCTTCAAATAACCAGTTTTAAATATAACAGACATATCAGCTTTTATGATATGTCTGTTTTTTTATGACTTTCAAATATTATTTTTCAATATATAATTTTCAGCTGAATATACACAACTTGCTCCGTCTGCTGCGGCAGTAATCACCTGTCTTACACTTTTGGTTCTGACGTCTCCTGCTGCAAAAAATCCGGAAACGGAAGTAACACCGTCCTCATCTGCAATTATATACCCATTTTTATCAAGCTTTACAAAACCTTTCAATAAACCCGAATTAGGTACTGTTCCTACAGCCACAAATATACCGTCTGTAAATATTTTCTCTTCTTTACCCTCACGTATAATTTTCATAGCGTTTACTCTATTATCTCCGATAATTTCAAACGGTACTGCGTTTAAAATAATTTCTATATTTTCAGTATTCCGTACTTTTTCCTGAAGCATCGCATTTCCTCTAAATTCATTTCTGCGATGAATCAGATACACCTTTTCAGCCATCCTGGAAAGCAGAAGTGCGTCTCCTAAAGCAGTATCTCCCCCGCCTACAACTGCCGCTGTTTTATTCTTGTAAAAAGCTCCGTCACATACCGCACAATATGATACGCCCTTACCAGTAAATTCAGATTCTCCCTTTATTTCAAGCTTACGTCGGGAAGTCCCTGCCGCATAAATTACAGCTTTTGATTCAAATTGACTTTTGTCAGCAAATTCAACCTTAAAAACATTTTCCGTTTTACTTATGCAAGCAACCTCGCCTTCATAAAATTCAGTATTAAAAGCCAATGCATGATTACGAAATTTTTCTCCAAGTTCAAAACCGCTTTCACCGTAAAGTCCAAGATAATTATCAACCTGTTCACTGTCGGTAATCTGTCCTGCCGAACCATAAAATCTTTCAGCCACAACAGCTTTAAGCTGTGCCCTGCCGGCATAGACTGCCGCTGAAAGTCCTGCCGGTCCGCTTCCGATTATAATAATATCGTACATAATTCCTCCTATATTTTTTAACTTTCATATATTCATCTTTATTATTAACATTTTATTCTGCTTTAGTCTTATCTCAGGTCTTTTCAAATTTTTATCTTATTTCCAATTATAACATAGAAAAATTAAATTATCCATAATTTTTACATTTTTTTCTTGACAAATAAAAAAACAAATGTTATAATACAAAACATATTAAAGAAAGGACGGTGAATTTTATGTATATAAGTATATTTTATAAATTCAAACAAATTAATACATTACAGCAGAAGCATGAAATTTGCCTGCAATATATTTTTGTACAGTAAAATAGCTGTATACTAATATTTAATGCGCTTCTGTATAAACAGAGCGCATTTTTTTGCGGCAAATTCGGAAAGGAAATTTATGATTATTTTAAACGGAAAATACAATACTGCAAAGATTTTCACAGATAATATTGACGAAGATGCAATTTCCCAGATTATAACCCTATGCAATCAGCCTATCAGTAAAAATTCTGATATACGAATTATGCCGGACGTTCATGCCGGCACCGGCTGTACTATAGGTACAACTATGACTATATCAGGTAAGGCGATCCCTAATCTTGTAGGCGTTGATATAGGCTGCGGTATGGAAACCATACTTCTTAAAGAAAAACACATTGAATTGCAAAAGCTTGACAAACTTATCTATGAAAAAATTCCGTCAGGATTCAATATTCGTGACAAGGCTCACAGATACAGCCAAAAAATAGACCTTACTCAGCTTTATTGCTATGAACATATTAATCCCATTCGTGCTGAATTAAGCATAGGCACTCTCGGCGGAGGGAATCATTTTATTGAAGCTGACAAAGGCAGTGACGGCAGTATATATATTGTGATTCATTCCGGTTCACGCCATCTGGGAGTTGAAACGGCAAAATATTATCAGGAACAGGCATACAAAAAACTGAACAAATGCTCACAAAAAGAAATAGACGCTCTTATTAAAAAACTTAAATCCGAAGGCAAAGAAAAACAAATTCAATCTGAACTTAAAAAGCTTGTGAACACCAAACGCACTGATATTCCAAAACATCTGGCTTATACTGAACATGAACTTTTTGAACAGTATATCCACGATATGAAAATTGTTCAGGAATTTGCCGCACTGAATCGCAAGGCAATGACAGATGAAATTATAAAAGGCATGGGACTTCATATCAAAGAACAATTTACTACCGTTCATAACTATATTGACACTGATAATATGATTCTCCGTAAAGGAGCAGTATCTGCACAGAAAGGCGAACGTCTGCTGATCCCCATCAATATGAGGGACGGAAGTCTGCTTTGCACTGGAAAGGGCAACAGTGACTGGAATTTTTCTGCTCCTCATGGTGCAGGACGCCTTATGTCACGATCGCAGGCAAAAGAAAGATTTACTGTTTCAGAGTACAAAAAACAGATGAATGGTATTTTTACTACATCGGTCAACTCACAAACACTTGATGAATGCCCCATGGCATATAAACCTATTGAAGATATTGTAAGCAATATAGAAGAAACAGCAGAAATCAACGACATTTTAAAACCGATTTATAATTTCAAGGCGGGTGAAGAATAAACATGAAAAAATTTATACCATACGAAAAATTAAGTAAAAAGGAAAAACGCCGTGTTGACGAAATCAAAAGACGAAGCTGGTTAGGAATAAATCCAGTTACACGTATTGCAGATACGGACAGAAAAAATTATAAAAGAAAGTCAAAGCATCCAGAAAAATATGAATAAAAAAGGACGGTAAACCTCCGTCCTTTTATACTATATTTACAAAATTCTCAATTTTATTGCTCCGGATTATTTTAACGCAACATAAATATTTATCTCAGCAATTCCATTCTCATTGCTAACATATTCTTCAAAGTCACCTGCAAAGCTTCTTTCCAGAGGTATTGCCCAAATCTTTTCCCAAGCCTCTGAAACTGCCTTTACCACATCTCCTTTGACTCTAAATAAGGCAAATTTTCCTCCCGGGATCTTTTTAACATTAATCTTCGTATCAGCTTGCGTAACTTCTGCACCTATTGTAACATCATAAGTCATGTCAGTGAAATCATAATTAGAATATAAGCCTATACAATATTCATTTGCTTTGTTTTTCATGGACTCCCATATTCCCTTACTCATAAAGTCCTGCCAAAGACCTCCAATTACTTTCTGACATTCAGGATCATTATTTCCTGTTCTTGCCGTAATTCCAACAACAATTTTTTCTTCAAGATTTACAATTTCATAATTCATAGTGATTACCTCTTTTCTAAATTTATAATCACATTATACATCAATTAATATGACATCTGTGTGTCATATTATATATAATTTTGCAAAGCTTTTTTCAAACGTTTTTTCATTTCCTTTACTGCCTGCTCAGGCAGCAAAATTTTGCAGTATTCTCCGAAAGACGCTGCATAAGTACAAATTGTATTTATATCAGGAAGAAACAATTCGCATATAAAATCTCCGTTTTCATCAATTTTAAATTTACTTATCTCATCGTATACCCGAAACGCCATTTCAGAAGATATTTTGAATTTTGTTTTTATATATTTGCTAACATCAAAATGTTTTTTGCCAAGTATACTTTCAGTAATACACATATCAAAAATTTCTTCCGATAATGAAAGCTCACTTATTCTTCTGATTTTAAAAAATCTGTAATCTTCACGCAATCTGCAATAGCCGTACAAATACCATGCCGCACCTTTAAAAACAAGTTTAAGCGGCAAAACAGTTCGCAAAATTTTTTCACCTTTTGAGCTTGAATACATAAAAGTTATTACATGCTTTTCAACAATTGCTTTCTTTATTTTACTAAAATAATTTTCATCATTCTCAAAATATCCCCATGAAGAAAAGTCAACTTCTATCCAATCATCATTCTGTTTTCCCAGCATACTGTTTAGTTTGTTCAATGCCGAACCGCTTTCAGAAAGACTCAAAGCACTAACCGCTTTCAATGAAGACAAAATTTCACCTTTTTCTTGTTCAGTCAGTACTGCTTTGTCAAGTATAAAATCAGGCATTAAGGATATACCTCCGCCTTTTCCTTTACTCATATAAATTGGAATTCCCGCTTGCGACAGCGTTTCCACATCACGATAAATAGTCCTGACGGATACTTCAAAATGCTCTGCAAGTTCACCGGCTTTTACAATTTTATTTTCAAGAAGTATATATACTATTTCAAATAATCTGTTTATTTGCATAAGACACCTTCATTTATCAAGTAAGGCAGAGAATAAACTCTGCCTTTGTATTTTTTATACTTTAATTTCCCTTAAAATGTCAAAGCCTTCATCACTGAGCATTTCCAGATCTTGTTTTATATTGTTTCCCGAAGTAGTAAGCATATTTCCGGTAATAGCTGCATTTGCACCTGAATGAAATGCATGTCTGCCGCTATCCTGCATTAGCGCTCTGCCTCCGGCAAGACGTATATATGCAGTAGGATTTATATAACGGAAAATGACTATAGTTCTGATTATATCGTCTTCTGACAATGGCTTTTGATTTTGCAAAGGAGTTCCTTTAATTGGTATAAGAACATTAATTGGTATAGATTCAATTCCAAGCTCCTGTAAAGAAAAAGCCATATCAATTCTGTCTTCCCAAT
>OICT01001184.1_pt1 | contig 10654 bp, 10 predicted proteins | sample 1581331 | NCBI WGS metagenome assembly OICT01 (sample SAMEA3882544, study PRJEB24775) | human gut metagenome | biome: human-associated habitat; feature: intestine environment; material: feces | place: Netherlands | collected 2009/2010 | reverse complement strand
ACGTTTTCATCCGTACCCACCAGGTAATCGCCCTGCTTCGCTTCTGGCTCTTTCTTCTGCTTCTTAGTTCTGCGCTTACGCTTCACCGTGGTGCTTTCTTTCTTCGCGGGTTCGCGGGTATGCAACCAGCTGGCAATTACGCCCGTGTAGGCTCCGCGATCTGCCAGGGTAAAGCGGTGACTGTCGCCGTCCTTGCGTGTGATAGTGATCACCGGCAGTGGTTTACCAGTGGCGCTTTTGCCCTGTCCCTGCCGGATGAATAACAGATTGCCATTTTTCACCGACGCGATGGCACCGTACTGGCGCGCCAGCCGCATCAGAAAACTGCCGTCACTCTCATTAGTCTGGTCTATATGCTCCACGGGCTTATCCGACAGGTCTTTACCCAGTGCCATCTTCAGCTTGTGACGCGCGGCTATTTCCTTCACCACTTCCCCGACAGTGGTCTTGTGCCACGATTTTTCACGGCGGGTATTCAGCGTTTCCCTAAAATCAGCACTTCGCGCCCGGATAGTCAGGCGATCCGGTGCGCCAGTGTGTTCAATCTCGTCCACCGTGAATGCCCCTTTCGGGAAAAGCGGCTGCCCCTTCCAGCCCAGCGCCAGCGTGATGACCGCACCACGGCGCGGCAGCACGATTTTTCCGTCGGCGTCGTCCAGTTCCAGATCAAGCTGGTCTGCTTCAAAGCCCCGATTGTCCGTCAGCGTCAGACTCATCAGGCGGTTATCCAGCACAGTGGTGATATCCTTTCCCTCAATACTGATGCTGAATGCGGGAGTTTTGTTGCCTTTGTTAAGCAGTTCAGAGCTGAAATTCACGACAGCAGCCCTCCCACCGTTTTACTGATATCGCTTAAGGCAGACGTTGCCGTATCCTGCAAATTATTCAGCTGCGCACTGAGATCACCGAACATATCGGACAGGGATTCATCCACCCGTTTGAGCGACAGGGTGAACTCAATCCGGCGCGGCATACCATCGCGGAAAAACTCCGTTTTAGTCTGATTCAGTCCCTCAATCACATACATGCCGTAAATCGTGCCGCTGCCTTCAATCAGGGGCCATGCTTTTCCCTGTTCTGCCATCTGCTCCAGAGCCAGCAACGACAGCCTGCCGCCCGTTATCTCCGGCATAAGAACACCAGAAAGCGTCAGCATGTCGTTGTCCGGTCCCAGAAACTGCATGGACGGACGTCGGTTGACCCGGCTGTTTGCCGCATGTCGCCAGCTGCGTTGATACTGCAGTTCCTGATACGGCACAGTGCGCAGCATAAACACGTACAATCCCAGCACCATCATCATGCGTCGTATCCCCCCTGATCGCTGTAGTTACTCCTGGCTTTTGCCTTCAGCCTGCGTTCACGTTCATCAAGCTGGCGGGCCACCTCCCGCGCAATATCCTGCGCACTTTGTCCTGGCTGCGTCTGAATGATGATCTGCGTCGGTGCCTCAATCCGTTGAACGGGCGGCACAGTGGCTGCACGACTCACCATCGCTTCGCCGCCTTTCGAGGGAAGTGCCAAAGGATGCAACGGTGGAAGCTCTGCAGGCGCGGCAGCAACGCCCATCATTCCGGCAACAACGGCAGCCAGTGAAGCTGTATTTCTCCGGCTGGTCACATTTGCCGGGCCGTTAACAATTTCCGGCCCGTTTTCACCGACGATGCCAAACTGCCCGCGCGGGATATAGCCGCCGCTGTCATACATCCCCGCAAAGCCATATCCCCATGACGGAAAACCACCCGATGGCATCATCACTTTACCGTCTGCATTCACCGTCGCAGGTTGCTGACGCGTCACGCTTTCCGGCAGTTTCGCCTTTGCGGCCTCTTTACTGACAATGCCGAGTTTTTCCAGCAACCAGGATACGCCGGATTTCAGGGAGTCCAGCGGATGCATGACCATATTCAGCCCTTCCGCCAGCGCCTCCCCGAATCGTCGCCCCATTGCCGCTGCGCTCTGCAGTTCGGCAGAAGTCGACTTAACGGGCGTCAGCAAATCAGTAAACCAGCCCCACAGCGCCTGCACTTTGTCGCCAATCCACTGGAACACAGGCTTAAGCGGTTCGAATGCGGCACTGATGGGTCCTGCCGCCGCTTTGAATCCTTCCACCACGCCACCGAGAAATGCGGTGATGGGTTGCCAGTATTTCCAGACAACCAGCGCCACGCCCGCCAGTGCAGTAACCACAAGACCTATCGGACTGAGCAGAGCACCTAACAGACCAGATACGGCATACAGGGCAACGCGCAGCATCGCCAGTGGACCAGATGCCAGTACTCGCAGCACCGTGCCTGCGGCGGCCAGTCCACCGCGCAGTACCGCCAAAGGATTCATAAACATCACAGCAACAGCACGTAAACCGGATAATCCAGACCGGAACAGTGCAACCGGCACACCTACTACAGTTTTCAGGACATTCCCCGTCAGTGATGCCGTGCGACGCAAAGACGACAACGGAGCAGTAAGTAAACCCGCTGCGTTGCCCGATGAAGCAAGCCCGCGTCGCAGCAGTGCCAGTGGAGCGCCAGCTAACCAGGACAACGCGCTGCTGGTTCGTGTTACTGCTGCCGTAACGGAAGGTAACGTTTTGATACCCAGCACAGAGAATCCCAGACGGATGACTGCCAGCGGCCCCAGCACTGCAGCCAGCGCCACCGCTAAGGTGCCGAGGCCTACGGTAACCGCAGCCACAACAGCCGCTACTTTCATCAGTGTGCCTGTCAGTTCCGGGTTAGCTTCCACCCAGCGGCGCAACGCCCCCGTGATGCTTTTCACCGTGTACAGAATATCCATCAGCGGCTGGCGCAGCGTTTCGCCCAGGCTGCTGAAGGTGTTCTGCGCTCCGGTTTTGACCAGCAACCACTGAGCAGAAAGTGAGTCTTTGTTGATGTCGGATTCTTTCTGCATGGAACCGAGCGCATCATTGCCCGCTGTCAGTTTTAGCTGGCGCTGCAGTTCCGGAAGGTTGTTTGCCAGTTTCGCCGCGTCATCACCAAACTCTTTACCAAACAACATGGTCATGGCAGACAGACGCTTGTCCTGCGGCAGTGCGTTCACCTTCTCCAGCACACGCTGGATAGTTCCCATCGCATCCTTCGTCATCTGCTTTTCAATCACTTCAGGATTGAGTTTCAGCAGATTCATCCCTTCAAAGAAACTCTTGCTTTGCATGGTGGCAATGGACAATTCACGCACCATCGCGTTTGCTGCACTGGCTGCAACCTCCGGCGCAGCGCCCAGTGTCAGAAAGGTGGAACCCAGTGCCGCCGCTTTACGATAATCCAGACGGTCAGCCACACCGCCCAGACGTTGCATCACATCAATGATGTCCGCCCCTTTCGACATGGCGTTATCATCCAGATAGTTCAGCGCATCGCCGAGCTGTTCAATATTGCGGGTAGGTATTTTGTAGAGCTGGGCGATTTTCCCCAGACTTTCTGACAGTTCATCCGCTGGCAGTTCAAAGGCTGTTGCCGCCTTTGCTGCCGTACTGGCGAAGGCCAGCAGGTCACGTTTCTGGTCTTCCCAGCTGTCGTCAGGGTTTGCAACGTTCATACGCGCACCACCTTCAACCACCGCACCGTTTTCCATCGGCAACTGTTCGCTGGCAGCTTTGATGGCATCCTGCATTTCATAAAAACGTGCAGTGCGGTTGCCATTATCGTCACGCAGACCATTGACCTGCTTTGCCACACCTTTCATGGCATCTTCCATGCTGGTATAGCTTTTTACTGCCACCATCACTGGCGTCCCCATTGCCAGCCCTGCAGCCGTGGTGGTGGCTCCGGCTCCTGCGATGCGATCGCGCACCTCCAGCGAACGGGCATAACTGGCACGCGCTGCATTCATCCTGCGCTGAGCTTCCCCCAGTCGCTTCAGCCGCGCCTCCTGTTTCGACAGTTCCTGGTTATGACGTGATGTTTCACGGGCTAAACGGGCAGTTGCTCCCGCATCATCTTTCGCAGAAATTCCCGCCCGGTACAGTTCTGCACGCACAAGCGCCGTTTGCTTCTGCAAATATTTTTGTTGTTCTTCCAGGCGTTGGACTGCCAGCGTTTGCCGACCTAAAGCCACAAGGTGCCGTTGTGATGGTTGTTCCATCGACTCCAGCTCAGAGCTAAGCAAATTAGCCTTCTGTCTGGCATAGTTCAGCCTGTCGCCTAACTTCTTGTTATCGGCCTGCAGCTTGCGAAATTTTTCCAGGCTGTTACCCGCCTGATTGAGTTGCTTTAATGCGTCACGGGAGTTTCTGATTGCGCCAGCCAGCTCTTTCGAACTGGCCTGTGCAGCACGGAATGGGCGGGTGAGTTTATCAACCGCATTAAGAATGACCTGCAGGCGCAGGTTATTATCACTCATCGTTGGCCCCGCTTCTCTGAATCGCTTTATACCGCCATTCCAGCACTTCGGTCAGCGGCATAACGTCAGTAACGGATGGCGGCCAGTGAAAAATGATGGCGATATCTGCCACCAGATCGTCAACCGTCAGGCTGTCGGTAAACCGGCAAGCACCGACTTCTTCAACAAAAAAGTGACAACCTCAACCGACATGGCAGTGAGATCTGCCGGGTCCATCTCTGCAATTTCCTGTGCAGTCAGTGCCGGACTGGAAATGCGGGGGATCACGGTCATCATCGCGTTCACATCCATATCCATAATGGCCTGCAGGCGTGTACCGCGCAGCGCACCAGACTGCGGTTTACGCAGCACAATTTCGGTGATTTCCGTTTTACCGCGCTTGATAGGGGTATCCAGTTGAATGGTCTTTTCAGTCTGCTTATCACTCATTTTTCTGTCCTGTAAATTGGGTTCTGGCGCGGCATTCCGCGCCGTTCAGATACATCAGAGGCCGAGGGCGTTGCGGTGCGCTTCCATCAGGTCCACACCGTCCACAATTTCCACCATGTTGATAAGGTCCACTTCATAGAGCACCTCACCATTGATAGTCAGCTTCGCGTAGCTGTTGGTACTGGTCACTTTGGTGGTGTTGCTTTCGCCCGTCTTCCACTCGCCGGAATCCACTTCTTTGTGACGTCCACGCACCACAAGCTCCACGGCCTGCACTTCCCCGGTATCGTCACGCTGGATAGAGCCGGTAAAGCGCAACTGGATGCCATCCACCGTAGCTTTGCCCATCTGCTTAAACAGCAGCAGCTCAGTACCGCCAATGGAAAATTCTGTATCCAGCGCACTGTCATCAAGCCCCAGATCCACATCCACTGCACCCGGCATTCCGCAGCCGCGATACTTCTCATATTTGCGGGTGAATTTCGGCAACGTCAGCGACTCAACGATCCCCTGCCAGTTGTTTCCGTCGTTAAACAGGTTCAGGTGTTTTAATTTGCGTGGTAAAGCCATGTTGTCCCCTTACGCGCTGACCTGGCTGGCGAAATTCACCAGGTACTGATCGGTGATGCGCTGACGCAACATCAGGTTTTCAAGTGGCGGCACTGGCGTGTAGTCGTAGTCGATGGTGAGTTTTCCGGCTTTCAGAGTGTCTTTGTCGTTCACCGACTCGTCCAGCCAGCAATCACCACCAATGAGATACCCCTGACTGACCAGGCTGCGCATTTTGGCGCGGATGCCCTCGATAATGTCGCGCGCCAGCGACGGGTTCAGCGGTTTATCCACTGCCCACATGTGCGCTTCTGCCATTGTGTCCGTCAGCACCTGCGCCGTGCGGGTGTAGTTTTCGAAGGCAAAGAGCGGGTCATCACTCAGGCAGCGGGAACCCCAGAAGCGGAAACCGTCTTTACGCACAAGCGTGGTGACGTCGTTCTGGTTCAGCAGACCTGCATCGGTTGCCGGGTCCTGCAGATCCCAGAACACATCTGCAGAAATTCCGGTGACACCGTTCACGCCCACGTTGGACAGGCTTTTGTGCCACCCGGTCTGCTCATCAATTTTGGCACGCAGACCAAGCGCACGGGCGGTGGTATATGCCGTTGCTTCGGCATTCAGCACCGTGTCCCAGCCAGTAAAGTCGGGCCAGATCAGCATTCCTTCGCGCTGGCTGAAGTTTTCACGGTAAGTGATCGCCTCCTGCACTGTCTTGCAGCCATACGCTGACACGTAAGCAAACCCACGCAGGCTTTGCGCCACACTCAGCAACTCAGTAGCAACGGCTTTGTTATCATGACCTGGCACGCCGAGAATGCGCGGTTTAACGCCGAGCTGTGTCTGGGCAGATAACAGGGCTTTCATGCCTGTTTTTTTACCTTCAGCAGTCACTGCGCCGATGATATTGGTCGTGGTTTCTTCTTCCGTTTCACCCTGCGGCACACGCACAACAACGGTCACGGGTTTTGCCTGGTCAGCGATGGCGTCCAGCGAACGGGCCAGCGTACCGGACTCACCCGCTTTACCGCTGGCAGTCAGCACATCAGTGATCAGCACGGGTTTATTAAGAGGAAACATTTTTGCATCGGCATCATCGCCCGTGCAGACCATACCCACGATGGCGGTGCTCACCGTGGTAATGGATCGGGTGCCTTCGTTGACTTCAACAACGCGCACTCCGTGGTGGTAATCCTGAGCCATAGTGGCGAACCTCCTGATTGGATTAGGCTTCGCCCTATGTTGAAGTGATTGTGCCTGACAAACAGCTAAGCGCAGTTGTGTCGTTATTCACACAAAATAACGGTATTTGTCCGCTTACAGGAAAAATCAAAATAATGCTGACTCAGGGCGATTCATTGTTCTCATTCGCCGGAAATTTTCTATAAATGGTAGAAACGCCCACATCAAAAATCAGTGCAATACGCTGTCTTGATTCTCCGGCCTCGAGTAAACGTCCAATCTGTGCCCACTGTTCGGTAGTCAACTTAGGACGGCGTCCACCTACTCTGCCTTTAGCACGAGCTGCAGCCAGCCCTGCCCTGGTACGTTCAACTATCAGTTCGCGTTCCATTTCAGCCAGGGCACCCATGACATGAAAAAAGAAACGGCCCATTGGGGTACTGGTATCAATACTGTCAGTCAGACTTCTGAAATTCACGCCGCGCTGGCGCAACTCTTCTATCAGAGTAACAAGATGCCGCATACTGCGCCCCAACCTGTCCAGCTTCCAGACAACCAGTGTGTCACCTGCCGATAGTGTCCTGAGCAGTTTTTTAAGCCCCGGTCTGTCGGACTTAGTACCACTGATTTTGTCCTCAAAAATCCGCTCACATCCCGCGCAGCTCAGTGCATTACGTTGCAAATCGGTGTTCTGGTCATTTGTTGACACGCGTACATAGCCAATAAGCATGATCAATCCCCTGAATAAAAACCGGGGATGATGCCAGTTAGCCATTATCTCTGCATTTTCATAAACGTTGGTTTGGGAGAAGCGGCAAAACGAAATGTGGGCAACGGGGAAAACCAAATCCCTGATATGTCTTTCTGGACGGTTACTGGTGGCAATGGAAATTTTGTGATTCGTCAACCTGACGGGCTAATCATTCAGATGGTTACTGTAAGTATAAGCGGTCCAGTGGCGATGAATGGAATGACTGATAATGCTTATGCCATTACAGGTTCTAATAAGTCTTATATTGCCACAGCCACATTGCCCTTTGTATTTCCTAATAAGGTGCTGGGCGTTATCCCTCTGGTATCAACAACAGCTTATGGTGGTGTATCCAGTAATATTACAGGTTCATACGCGACGGCGGTTTGTTCTTTTGCCGCTGTCAGGGGGAATAATACGATTGTGTTCAAAGTCGACAAACCACTGAATGCAGCCTTTCCTTCAGATACCAGCGTCTCAGCGTTAATCATTGGACGGTAAGAATGAACTCAGTATTCTTTTCACCCGCAAGTAAAAGTTTTTATCTGCAAGAATTGTTTCCAGAATATGAGGATGCGGGAACGCTTCCTGATGATGTTATTGAAATTACCAGAGAAACATATGAGCAATTTCTTGGGCTGCATCCAGAAGGGAAAGAAATTGGCGCTGACAGTTCAGGACGGCCAATATGGATTAATTCCCCGCCGCCTTCAAAAGAGGATGAGATGCTGGCGGCTGAAATGAAAAAGATATCTTTGGTTTCAGAAGTCAATACCTACATCAATACCCATCAGTGGCCTGGCAAAGCTGCTATTGGTCGTCTGAAAGGTTACGAGCTGGAACAATATAATTTATGGCTGGATTATCTGGACGCACTGGAACTGGTTGATACCTCCAGTGCTCCAGATATTGAATGGCCTACGCCTCCGGTAGTTCAGGCCAGATGACATCCGGCGCGGTGCTGGTATCTGTTGCAGTCACCGCGTCAATGTAATCCAGCACAGCGTTAAGCCGGGTTGTTTCTGCCTGCGTCAGCTTCCGCCCGGCCTGCAATTTCAGCTGAATCAGACTAATGGAAGCCATAGCAGCATCAATCAGTGACTGGCGCCGTACTTCTGCCGCGTCTACTGCGGCGTTATGCTGTGCCTCAGTATCGGTCACCCATTTCTCACCATCCCATTTATCGTATGACGTTAACGGGGCGATAGTGGTTGTATTTTCAGGGTAATCACCCGGAACTGTGATTTCTTTTGATTCTCCTGTTTCGGTGCTATAGACGATTTCACCGCGATGGTCTGGCACATATTCCCATGAGTTAAAATCTGCAGAACGGCAAATTGCATAACCAGCTTTATATGAGCCCGGAGCATCTAAACAGGAACATGCCGGGATACCGACACCCACAGCAAGATATTCAGTTGATGTGGAAATATATTCCCGTGTTTCACCATCATAATTATAAACGGTAATGTCTCCGGCCTTTGTGGCGATGAGTTCATTATTTAATACAGCTTTACTTATCATGCAGCCCTCACAATATAATTAAAGGCGATGTTACGGGAGCGGGTTTCAGATGCTGTGCGAACTGAGCGAGATGCATCGAATGTCCAGTTATAAGCGCCATAACCCTCAATAATTTCGGCTTCCTTTAGACCTGTAGATAATACTTGCCCATGTTGACTAAATGGCCCTGAACTAAGTACGTCTCTAAAAAGCTGGGTACGCCCAAAAGAACCAACAATATTCTGAATTGCATCATTCTGTGCAGATAATAAGTTACGACCAGAGTCAATCCCGCGCCCATCATCCCAGCCACGAATAAATTCACCGCGTAAATCTGGTAATTTTAATGTTGGGTAAGCCTTTGCCAGATTTGGGTACTTTTCAGAAGAAAATACTGCTCCGTTACATTTTAGCCACCCCGTTGGCGGAGTGGCTGAAGGCCACGGAACAGGCACACCAACCGGTAATGCAGAGCCTTCTCCCAAACCAAGGTATGTGAGAAGACCAGCTACATCCTTTCCACTCAAATTAGTCAGCGTATTGTCCAGCGGTTGTTTACCTGCCAGCGCATTAAGCATTGTCGTGGCAAAGTTCGGATCATTCCCCAGTGCCGCCGCCAGTTCGTTCAGTGTATCCAGTGCCGCAGGTGCAGAACCCACCATTGCTGCAATCGCTGATTTCACAAAAGCCGTAGTGGCAATCTGTGTATTGTTGACCGACTGCGCCGCCGTGGGGGCTGTTGGCGTTCCGGTGAGTGCCGGACTCGATAGCGGCGCTTTCAGTGCCAGCGCATTGTTAATGGTGGTACTGAATTTCGGATCATTGTTAATGGCTACGGCTATTTCTTTCAGCGTGTCCAGCGTGGCTGGCGCACCATTAATAAGAGCCGTCAGTGCCGCCTGAACAAACTCGGTGGTCGCAACCTGCGTGGTGTTATTCCCCGCCGCTGGCGTTGGCGCTTTGGGTGTCCCGGTAAACGTAGGACTTTCTTTCTGTGCATACTGTGAATGCGGGTCCGGTGCGGCAAGATGTTTTGCCATCTGATCATCTGCGTACACCTTCAGCTCCAGTACCTTATCATCCACATACTTGCGGGTTGCCAGCACTACGGCAGGGTCGATTTTCAGGGTGATATTGTCCGTGCTGCTGGTAATCAACACCATACGCACGGTCTGGGTACGCCCGCTGCCTTCAGCCAGTTGCGGCTTATAGCTTTCCGGGCAGTTCCCCACGGCAATCAATGCCCCTGACTCATCAAACAGGCCCACTTCACGTATCCACCAACCGCCCTCGTTTTCAGGGATCACCTGTTCGGCAATAATCTGGCTGCTGTTCTGCGGGTCGATATAGAGCATATTCAGCGCAGCCCGGCGTTTCTCATTTACCAGTGCAGTCTGCTTTGCGTCCGGCGTCGGCAATGCTCCGCCGCCATCGCCCACCGCCATATGGGTAATTTTTAGCGGCACACCGAGCGCGGCGGCGCTGGCAAGTTTCGCCGCGCCAATATCCGTCAGCAGGGTATAAAATTTTGTGCTCATGGATTCACTCTCATTGTGTCAATAACATGGACCGCCCCGCCTTCATGCGCGGTGCCGCCGGAAATAATTGTTTCGTTGATATACGGATAGATCGTGATTTCTTCGCCAAGATAGCTGGCGGCTCCCACCCAATGCGGGCCGCTGGTCTGCAGGTTGATGGACATGCCGATCATGTGACGGCTACATGGTTTGGCATCGCTTATCAGTCGCTCAAGTTCCAGATAGGTATCTTCAGTGATGCCCTGGTCCTGCACGCCGATATCCAGGCGAAACGTGCCCGGTGCCTCTCCGGTTTGCCACCACTCAATAATGCGGATCAGAAAGCCGAACGGCTCCACAACCC
>OICT01001182.1_pt1 | contig 10657 bp, 9 predicted proteins | sample 1581331 | NCBI WGS metagenome assembly OICT01 (sample SAMEA3882544, study PRJEB24775) | human gut metagenome | biome: human-associated habitat; feature: intestine environment; material: feces | place: Netherlands | collected 2009/2010 | reverse complement strand
CCGCGCCAGCGCCAGATCGTCCTGCAGGAATGCGCGGCTCGTCAGATCGACGATCTCGCCGACCGCGTCCAGCATGGTCTGCAGCTCCTTCTGCGCCGTCGGCGTGAACGAGACGCCCTTCTCCTTCAGCTCCTCGGCGGATTCGATGATGTTGACGGCGTGGTCCGCGACGCGCTCGAAATCGCCGATCAGATGCAGCAGCATCGACGACTCTACGCTGTCCTGCTCGCTCATCGGCTGCGTGGCCAGATGCACGAGGAAGGTGCCGAGCGTGTCCTCATACCGGTCGGTGTCGTCCTCACGCCTGCGGACCGAGGCGGCCAGCTCCGGCGTGAAGTGCAGCACGGCCTGCAGGCTCTCATGCAGCGCCAGCTCCGCGTCGGCGGCCATGCGCTTGGTCAGCTCCTCGCTCTTGACGAGCGCGATGGCCGGCGTGGCGAACAGACGCTCGTCCAGCACGGCGGCGGTATCGGGGTGATCCGTCTCCGGGATCAGCCGGTACGACAGCTTTTCCAGCAGCCCGCAGCAAGGCAGCAGCATCAGCGTACACAGCACATTGAAGATCGAGTGGATGACCGCGATCTGGAACGTGTCGATCGGCTGGTCGACGAAGGAGAAGTGCAGCAGCAGATTTGCCGTCTCAAACACCGTCAGCGAGACGACCGTGCCGATGATATTGAAGCTCAGATGCACGACGGCGGCCCGGCGGGCATTTTTATTCGTGCCGACGGACGAAAGCATGGCCGTCACGCAGGTGCCGATGTTCTGGCCCATGACGATGGGGATGGCGGCCCCCACCGTCACCTGTCCGCTGGCGGCCAGGGCCTGCAATATCCCCACCGAGGCGGAGCTGGACTGGATCACCGCCGTCAGCACCGCCCCGGCCAGCACCCCCAGCAGGGGGCTGCCGAAGGCCGTGAACAGCTGCCGGAACCCCTCCGCCCGGGCCAGGCCCGATACGGCGGCGGTCATGATCTCCATGCCCTGCATCAGAACGGCAAAGCCCAGCAGGGCCTGGCCTGTGTCCCGGCGGCTGCCCTTTCCGGCCAGATACGCCGCAATGCCCCACAGACTCAGCAGCGGCACAAAGCCCGCCGGGCGCAGCAGCCGCCCCAGGACACCGCCGCCCTCCAGACCTCCCAGGCTCAGCAGCCAGGGCGTCACCGTGGTGCCCACGTTGGTGCCCATGATGACCCCCACCGCCTGGCGGAGGGTCAGCATACCGGAGTTCACGAAGCCCACCACCATCACCATGGCCGCCGATGAGCTCTGCACCGCCGCCGTCACCGCCGCTACCGCCAGTACCGCCACGATCAGCAGTACCAGCAGCGGCTTCCGGCTGCGCTTGGCCACACGCCGGGGATGCTCCTCCTGGACGTCGCCCAGGGTAAACTCTTTCCAGTTGTTGGTGTTGTTATCCATTCAACCGTTCATCCTCATACCATACTCGCGTGAGATACAGCCCTCCCGGCGGCGCCGTGGGCCCCGCCAGCGTCCGGTTGCCCGAATTCAGTATCTCCGGGATGTCCTCCGGCATCAGCTTCCCCTCCGCCGCGTACAGCACCGTGCCGGTAATGGCACGTACCATATTATACAAGAAACCGTCCGCGCATACCTTCAGCTCCAGCAGTTCCCCATTCCGCGTCACACGGCAGTAGTGGATAGTCCGCACGGTGCTCCGCACGTTGGTCCCCACACTCCGCACAGCGGCGAAATCGTGGGTCCCCTCGAACATCCGGGCCGCCCGGTCCATCAAGTCCTCATCCAATTTCTTGGGATAGAAATACGCCCGGTGAACGTAAAAGGGGTTTTTGATCCGGGAGTTGTAGATACGGTAGGTATACTCCTTTTGGATGCACGACCCAATGGCGTTAAAGTCATCGGCTACCTCATAGGCCGCCTTTACCACAATATCCTCCGGGATATGGGTATTCACCGCAAAGGGCAGGCGATCCACCGGTATCCGCGACTCTGTACGGAAATTGGCCACATAGTGCTCCGCGTGGACGCCGGCGTCCGTCCGTCCGCAGCCGATGACCTTCACCGGATGGCCGCACACCATAGACAAGCCCTTTTCCAGCGTCTGCGCCACAGAGGTCTCCGTCTTCTGCACCTGCCAGCCGTGATAGGCGGTGCCGTTGTACATCAATACCAGCGCGATATTCCGCATAGGCCCCGCCTCCTCTCACTCAAAAGCCAAGCTTTTTCAAAACGATAATGCCTGCCGTCAGCGCCAGAAACGCCGCCAGCACAAGCCAGTCCGCCGCCTTATACCGCAGCACCCGCAGGGCTGTACGCCCCTCACCACCGTGGTAACAGCGGCACTCCATAGCCGTAGCCAGTTCATCGGCACGGCGGAACGCACTGATGAACAGCGGCACCAGAATGGGCACCAACGCTTTGGCACGCCGGAAGATATTGCCTGTCTCAAAGTCCGCGCCGCGGGCCTTCTGTGCCGACATGATCTTGTCTGTCTCCTCGATCAGCGTGGGGATGAACCGCAGCGCGATGGACATCATCATGGCCAGCTCATGGATCGGCAGGCGCAGCTTTTTCAGCGGCCCCAGCAGGCTCTCCATGCCGTCCGTCAGGGCGATGGGACTGGTGGTGTACGTCATCAAAAATGTGCCCATGATGAGCATCACGATCCGCAGCACCATCTGCACGGCGGCTACAACACCCTCCCAGGTGATGCTCCGCAGCAGCCAAACATCCGCCACCGGCGTACCGGCGGTGAAAAACATATTCATAACGGCCGTGAAGGCCACCACAAAATAGACGGGCTTCAAGCCCTTTGTCAACGACTTGAACGGCACCCGCGACACCAGCACCGACACCGCCAGCACCGTGATCATGATTCCATAGGTCAGTACGCTTTTGGCGCTGAACAGCGCCACGATGTACAGAATGACGCACAGCAGCTTTGTCCTGGGGTCCAGTCGGTGTACCGGCGTATCCGCCGGGAAGAACTGTCCCAGTGTGATATCCTTCAGCACGGAGACGCACCCCCCCTCAGCGTCAGCAGCTTCTGCTCCAGCGCCTCCACGGTGTATACCGCTGTATCGATATCCAGTCCCCGCGCCTTCAGCGCGGCGGCCACCTTCGTCACCTGAGGCACGTCCAGCCCCACCTGCTCCAGTTCATGAGCCCGGGCAAACACCTGCTTCGGCGTGCCCTCCATATATACCTTTCCATCGGACAGCACAACGATGCGGTCCACATTTCTGGCGATCTCCTCCATGCTGTGGCTCACCAGCACCACCGCCGCGCCCTTGGCGCGGTGATAGGCCTGTATCTGTGCCAGTATGGTGTCCCGCCCCTGGGGATCCAGCCCCGCCGTAGGCTCGTCCAGCACCAGCACCTTCGGTTCCATGGCGATGACGCCCGCGATAGCCACACGGCGCTTCTGTCCACCGGAGAGCTCAAAGGGCGACTTGTCCAGCAGCGTCTCGTGCAGTCCCACAAAGACCGCCGCGTCCCGCACCCGCCGGTCGATCTCCTCCGCGTCCAGTCCCATGTTCTTCGGTCCGAAGGCGATGTCCTTATACACCGTCTCCTCGAACAGCTGGTATTCCGGGTACTGGAACACCAACCCCACCTTGAAGCGTACGTCCCGTATTTTCTTCGGATCCGCCCAGATATCCTTCCCCTCCAGGAGAATACGCCCGGACGTGGGCTGCAAAAGCCCGTTCAGATGCTGTATCAGCGTGGATTTACCGGACCCGGTGTGTCCGATCACGCCCAAAAACTCCCCTGCGCCCACAGTCATGCTCAGCCCCTCCACGGCGCTGCGCTGGAACGGTGTCCCCGCTGAATAGGTGTGGGTCAGGTCCTCTATCTGCAAAATCGGTTCCAATGTTACTTCCCTTCCGCCTCGCCGAAAGCGCGGCAAATGGTATCGGCGCACTCGTCTACCGTCAGGTTTTCCAGCGGCACATCTACTCCGCCCCACCGCAGCCAATACAGCAATTCCACCGTATCCGGCGCCGCCAGGCCCAGCTCATGCAGGCGCTCCACCTGTGAGAACACCTGCCGCGGCATACCGTCCATCGCTACCTCGCCGTCGTTCATCACGATCACTCGGTCTGCACGCTCCGCCTCGACCATGTGATGGGTGATAAGCACCACGGTAATACCCTGTTCCCGGTTCAGCCGCAGCACGGTGTCGATGACCTCACGCCGTCCCGCCGGGTCCAGCATAGCCGTGGCCTCGTCCAGCACGATGCACTCCGGCTCCATGGCCAGAATACCCGCAATGGCGATGCGCTGCTTCTGCCCGCCGGAGAGCAGGTGCGGTGCGTGGCTGGCGAATTGCTCCATGCCCACCGCCGCCAGCGCGTCGTCCACCCGCCGGCGTATCTCCGCCGTAGGCACACCCAGGTTCTCCGGGCCGAAAGCTACATCCTCCTCCACCACATTGGCCACGATCTGATTGTCCGGGTTCTGGAACACCATCCCCGTCCGCCGCCGTATCTCCAGCAGCAGCTTCTCGTCCCGCGTGTCCATTCCGTCCACATACACGGCACCGCCGCACGGCAGCAGCACCGCGTTCAGGTGCTTGGCAAAGGTGGACTTGCCGGAGCCGTTGTGGCCCAGCACCACCGTAAAGCTGCCCTTTTCGATCTGTACCGATACATCCCGCAGGGCCGGAGGATTTGTCTCCCCCTCCGGCGCGGGATAGGTATAGGTGAGATCCTTTGTCTCTATCATCACTGCCATACGCAATTACTTCCGTTCTTGTTTACTCGGAAAACCATCTTCCCGTGGCGCCGCAGGGCAGCGCCATGCCGCTTTCCGTGCAGGGCAGGCCCAGCTCGTCCCATGTGACCGTGCCGCCGAATTTCCGCCCTACCAGCATCTGCAATATGTACCCCAGCACCGACGGCGCCAACCCCGTGGTATAGCTGTTCAATACCACGAACAGCGGCTTGTCCGACAGCACCCGGCTGCACAGCTCCACAAAGGGATACAGATTGTCTTCTAACTTCCACACCTCGCCGCCAGGCCCGCGCCCGTAGGAGGGCGGATCCATGATAATGGCGTCATAGGTCTTGCCCCGGCGTATCTCACGCTCCACAAACTTGGCGCAGTCGTCCACGATCCAGCGGATGGGCGCTTCGCCCAGGCCGGATAGGCGGGCGTTCTCCTTACCCCAGGCCACCATACCCTTGGCCGCGTCCACATGGCACACAGAAGCCCCGGCCTTCGCACAGGCCACCGTGGCCCCACCGGTATAGGCAAACAGGTTCAGCACCCGGATAGGCCTTCCGGCATGCCGTATCTTGTCCATGGCGAAGTCCCAATTTACCGCCTGCTCAGGGAACAATCCCGTATGCTTGAAGTTCATGGGCTTCACCTGAAATGTCAGGTCTTTGTAATGCACCTGCCAGCTTTCCGGCAGCTTGCCTTTATCCCAATGACCGCCGCCGGTAGAAGACCGGGAATAGCGTCCCGTGGCGCCGCGCCACAGCCGCGTGGTCTTGTCCGTCTCCCAGATCGCCTGGGGATCGGGGCGCACCAATACCTGCCGGTCCCAGCGCTCCAGCTTTTCGCCGCCGCCGCAGTCCAGCAGCTCATAATCCTTCCAATCCTTCGCGATCCACATACAGACGGACCCTCCCCATAATAAATCAGTTTATTATACAATAGAAGTCCCCCATCGTCAACGCCGCAACTGTAAACATTTTTCGCCAAACATTTTTTGCCGCGCTGCCCGTTGTGGCCGCGGGCAAAGTGTGGTATACTGCATATACCATACGCAAGGAGGTCTATATGGAAAAGAACACACCCAAGCAGCTGGCCCCCGTCAACGGCACACCCTTCGATTACCTCCGCTGGCGCGGCGACCTGACCTTTGCCCGTGACGGCTTCAACGAGGTGGACAACCTGGTGCTGTGCATCCTCTCCTATATCAACTTCCGCCGCATCGACGCGGTCCATACCAAGGACCCCGCCGCGGCGCCCACCCTGGCCCAGGTCGCACCCCTGCTCACCGACGAGGATGACCAGCTGGGCCTCTCCGAGCTCAGCTATCTCCCCCTGCTGCGTCTGGCGGCACAGACCGAACGCTTCCGGGACCTGCGCCTGTTCGGCTATACCCACGAATATGACGAACAGAGCGCCAAGCAGTTCGACGCGCTCTCCTTCCTGGTGCCCGACGGCACATTGTTCGTCGCCTTCATGGGCACTGACACCTCTCTGGCCGGCTGGAAAGAGGACTTCAACATGAGCTTTCTCTCCGCCGTCCCCGCCCAGACGCGCGCCGTGTCCTACGCTACAGAGATGGCGTCCCTCTGCCCCGCCCTGCCCCTGCGTATCGGCGGCCACAGCAAGGGCGGCAATCTGGCCGCATGGGCGGCCATCTATCTGCCTGCCGAGCTGCAGAAGGACCGCCTGCTGTCCGCCTATAACAACGATGGCCCCGGCTTCGCCCAGGATATGCTGGACACCCCGGAATACCGCCGGGTGGCCGATAAGCTGCACACCTATATCCCCGAGTCCTCCATCGTAGGCGTCCTGCTGGAACACGCCGAGGACTACGCCGTTATCGACAGCGCCAACCGTTCCATCATGCAGCACGAGCCCCTGTCCTGGAGCGTGGTGGGCACCCGCTTTGTCCACCTGGGCCAGCGTTCCCAGATGGGCAGGCTCTCCGACGATGTGCTCCGGGAGTGGATCGGCTCCATGACCCCCGCCGAGCGCGAGCAGTTTACCGACGCGCTGTTTGACGTGCTCTCTCTGTCCGGCAAAGCCCGGACGCTGGACGACCTCCGCAGCGGCGGTCTGGCCGGCGGCGCGGCGCTGCTGAAGCAGTACGCCGGCGCGGACGAGGAGAAAAAGAAGATCATCGCCGAGATATTCCGCCGTCTGGCCGTGGACGTGAAGGACGAGCTGAAAAAGGCCGCCGGTGAGGGGTTTGAAGGCGTGAAAAAGGCCGCCGGCGAGGGTTTGGCGGGCGTCAAGACCGTTCTGACCAACCTGACCAAGGGCGAAAAATAAAAGCGCAGCCGCCCGCAGGCACAGCCCTCGCCCCCGCAAATGTCAAAAAAAGAAAGCCCTCATGGGCTTTCTTTTTTGTTGACTTAGTGCCGCTTCTTGCCGACCCACACCATACCGGTCACGGACAGCACCGCCGTCACGGCGTAGATGCCCATGCCCGCGTCAAAGGTCTTGGGGGAACCCTTGGTCTCTGTGGTATCGGTGCTGGGTGCGTAATAGTAGTAGTGGTTTCCGGACGGCTTCTGCTCCGGCTGAGGAACAGTATATCCTTCCTTATCCTGTTTGGTAATGTTCTTGCTGCCGTTAACTGTCACCGTATTCCCATCGGCATCGTTTTTCACGTTCACTCCCGCTGATACGCCGGTCAACTGTACATCACCGCTCTTAATGATGATGGTCTTTACACCTTCAGCGGTCGCTGCTGCCTGGATATAATCCGTACCATAGTTGTACGTGATCTCGCCGGACTCACCTATCACTTCCGCCATCGCCAGGCTTCCATTAGGAGCCGCCCAACTCGCATCTCCTTTTGCAATAGGCATACTATCATAGCAACCGCCAGTCAGCTTCAGCTTGCCCTCGGGCGAACCCTGACGCCCATAGATGGTCGTTACCTGCGTTCCGTTGGATTTTACAGTGTTGCCCTCAACTACCGCCTCAACCACGATACCACCAGTTCTCCCGTTCTCCTCCGTACCGGCTGCTCCCGTCGTACCAAACAAAGCGCCAGCCTTGTTGTTAGAACTCCCGGTAGATGTCACTTCATTCGCAGTAACAGAGGTGTTCTTCACCTCCACCGACGTCCAAGCGTTACCAGTAGCATGTCCCATCAGCGCACCAACAGAGCCTTTACCTGTCAATGTGCTGCCGCTTACCGTGCACCCCGTGAACTTGACTGTTTGGAACACCGGTCCATCACCGCTATAACCAGCAGAATATCCGACAAAACCACCCGTCCAATGTCCGCCTTCCACATAAGAAGCTACCAAATGGCAATTTGAGAACACAACCTCTGTCGTTGCCTCAGCGCTGCCAAGAAATGCACCTACTCCTTTGCTTTCTGTTTTATCATCTATTTCAACTTTGATATTCGCGTTCGCAATCGTCAGATCATTAACGATCAGTGCACACTTACCCGCCCATGATCCCGAAAACAGCATATCACTCAGGCCGGTGATTTTATTGCCATTCCCGTTCACTGTCACAACACCGGTTCCAGCCTTTCCGCTCTTTCCATAGCCGTTGATGTACCCAGGCTCCCAACTCTCTGTGATCGTAATATCATTTTTAATATTGATGATCATATTTGCGCCAAAGCAATCCGTTGCCTTAACTGCTGCCTGCAATTGCTCTTGGTTCGTCACATCAACGGAATAAGTATCCATCCCATTGGCGCCTTGTTCGCCTTTAACAAAACCGTCATATTCCTCCGCCCAGCTCACGCTGCACAGTCCCAGCGCCATGACCAGCGCCAAGAACATTGCCAATAACTTCTTCATTGTATATTCCCCTTGTTTTAAATATTTCCGCAGGACGCTTCGTTTTAATCTCTGTTAAAACGCTAAAGCAGGAGTACTCCTGCGGATACACAGATTATACCACACTCTCCCCATTTGTCCACCCCAATTTCAGCATTTCCCCCTAAAACCACCATTCCTGGTAACAAATTTCTTGCATTTTTCCACATTTTGGAAATATTCCCGCATCGGTCCGCCCAGCCCCTTGCCTTCCCCTCGAGGGGTTCACGGTGTTGAATGACACGTCGGTGGCGTGTCAGACCCGTGAACCGACCGACCCGCAGGGAGACAGGTGGCAACGCGGAGCGTTGACGGATGAGGTGTCGCGGCTCACCGCTCCCCCCAAAAAACAACTCCCCCGGCTTCGCCGGGGGAGTCATACGCATTTTCACTTAGTCCAGCATACTCTTCAGGTCAACGGCGACCTCAAAGGGAGCGGCCGTGGCTTCCTTGATCTGATCGACAGTGAACTCGGGGTTGATCTCGGTCATCAGCAGGCACTTGTCAGTGACCTCAAACACGCACATCTCGGTGATGATCTTATTCACGCAGTGAGAGGCGGTCAGGGGCAGACGGCACTTCTCAAAGATCTTGGGGTTGCCCTTGGCGGTGTGCTCCATGCACACGATGCAGTGCTTGGCGCCCACGCACAGGTCCATGGCGCCACCCATGCCGGGCATCTTCTTGCCGGGGATGATCCAGTTGGCCAGGTTGCCCTCAGCGTCGACCTCCAGAGCGCCCAGGAAGCAGGCGTCCACATGGCCGCCGCGGATCAGGCCGAAGTTGGAGGCGGAGTCGATGAAGCCGCCGCCATAGGCCACGGAAGCGGGACTGCCGCCGGCGTCCACAACGTGGTACGGATCATAGTTCTCGTCGCCCTCCTTGGGTGCCTTGCCTGCGGAGACGATACCCAGCTCAGCGTGGATGATTACCTCAACGCCCTCGGGCAGGTAGTGGGGGATCAGGGTGGGCAGACCGATGCCCAGATTCACGACGTCGCCATCTTTCAGCTCTTTGGCGCAGCGCTTGGCAATAAAGCCCTTGATCTCAGACTTTTCCATTACTTTCTGTCTCCTTCCACGATGTAGTTCACGCACATACCGTAGGTATGGACGTTCTCCGGCTCAATATCGCCCACGGGAACGATATACTCGCACTCGGCGATCACGGTGTCTGCGGCAGTGGCCATCACCACGTTGAAGTTACGCATGGTGCCCTTGTACCAGCAGTTGCCGTACTCATCGCACTTATAGGCGCCCAGCAGGGCGAAATCGGCGTGGATGGGCTTCATCAGCAGATAATCCTTGCCGTCCACAGTGTGGCGGCCCAGGCAGAAGGGGGAGTCCTCCACCAGCGTGTCGATGCCCACGGGGGTCAGCACGCCGCCAAGGCCGGCGCCGCCGGCGCGGACGCACTCGGCCAGGGTGCCCTGGGGCAGCAGGTTCACTTCCAGGGTACCCTCGGTGTTCTGCTGGCCGACCTCGGGGGTCATGCCCACATGGGTGGCGATGACGCGCTTGACCTGATGGTTGTGGATCAGCTCCGCGATGCCGAAGAACTCCTCGCCCATGGGGCCAGTCGCGCGGCCCATATCGTTGGCGATCAGGGTCAGGTCCTTGGTGCCCAGAGCCACCAGCTCCTTGACGATCGCTCTGGCCTGGCCGCAGGCCAGGAAGCCGCCGCACATAATGGTGGCGCCATTGGGGATCATAGCCGCTGCCTCTTTGGCAGTGATAACAGGTTTCTTTGCCATTTCAGTTCCTCCTTGTTATTTGTCGTTCTCCCAAAAAATAGAATCCCTTCTATTTTCTCACTTGTAATCATAACACTTCTGTGTGGAAAATACAAGAGATGATTGGTCGATTTTTTCACAAGCAGACAGGTTCGCCGTCAAAAAACTTGGGCAGTGTCCGATATGTGGCGAATTGTCTGTTTGGCAACACGACCAGACGGCCACCGGAAAAAGTGACCGTCTGGCGTGATGGTTTATTTTACTTCATGCCCCGCTTGACCATCTCGGTCACAGCGAAGGAAGCCACGTCATCGGCATACTTGCCGGCGCCGAAGCCGGCGTCGTAGCCCAGCTCCTTGGCCAGCTCGTGGGTGATACGGGGACCGCCGCAGCAGACAACGAACTTGTC
>OICT01001179.1_pt1 | contig 10675 bp, 9 predicted proteins | sample 1581331 | NCBI WGS metagenome assembly OICT01 (sample SAMEA3882544, study PRJEB24775) | human gut metagenome | biome: human-associated habitat; feature: intestine environment; material: feces | place: Netherlands | collected 2009/2010 | reverse complement strand
TTCCGGTGTCCAGAGATCCTCGCAGAGTTCCACACCGATTTTCAGTTCCGGCATGGTCTGACAGGTAAATAATAACTTTTTGCCCATTGGAACCACTTCTTCTCCAAGATTTACCTGCACCGTTTCATCCATTCCTCTTGTAAAATGTCTCGCCTCGTAAAATTCATTGTAATTTGGCAGATATGTTTTCGGCACAAAACCAAGCACTTTTCCATTGCTCACAGCGGCAGCCACATTATAAAGCTTTCCGTTGTATTCGAGTGGAAGTCCCACAAACACGATACAGTCCAATGCAAATGTAAAAGCTGCGATCTCAAGGAGCGACTTTTTTGCTTCACGCAGCATTTTTTCCTGTAAAAAAAGGTCACTGCACGTATAACCCGTAATGCAGAGTTCCGGGAGCACAATGATCTTTGCCCCCGCCTGCTCTGCCTTTTTGATCTCTGCGCAGATTAACGCAGTGTTCTCTTTCGTATCCGCAACTACAATTTTCGGGGTGACGGCTGCCACCTTGACAAATCCCTGTTTCACTACTTTCTCATCTCCTTCAGTTCGTCCACTTCAAAATGATATGCCTTGTTACAGAACTGGCATTTTACCTCAATCGACTCTCCGTCGCTTACGATGTCGTCCAGATCCTTTCTGCTCAGTGTCGCAATCGCACGGGAGACGCGCTCCTTGGAGCAGTCGCACTGGAATGCGGCATCCACCGTATCGTTGATCTCAAGCCCGAACTCGCCGAGAATCAGCTCCAAGATCTCCTCCGGTGTCTTCCCATCTTCCAGCATCTCCGTGACGGAGGCAATCTCCGTGATCTTCTTCTCGAGACGATCCACCACGTCGTCCGGTGTAAACGGCATCAGCTGGATGATAAAACCACCCGCCTGGCGCACCGATAAGTCTTTGTCCACTAAAACCCCAAGCCCTACTGCGGACGGGATCTGTTCAGATGTTGCAAAATAATAGGTCAGATCCTCAGCGATCTCTCCGGTCTGCAGTGCGATCTGTCCCACATACGGTTCTTTTAACCCCATGTCTTTGATGACACTCATCACGCCAAGTCCAAGCGCTCCGCCCACATCTAATTTGCCCTGTGCATTTAACGGCAGTTCCACATCCGGAACATTCGGGAATCCCTTGACATGTCCGTTTGCATCCGCGGTCACCGTAAAGCCCTTCGCCGGGCCGCCGCACTGGATCTGTATCGTCAGAAGATCCTTCTCCCCCTTCATCATCGTTCCCATCATCGCCGCACCGGAGAGAAGCAGCAGCGGCACCTCCTTTTTGATGCGCGCGAAGGGGATCTTCTGCCTGCTGACAAGTAAGTATACGCCGATCAGCAGCGCGGCCAGCACGGCGCGGTACAGCGCCAGCTCGCCGGACGAGACGGAAATATTGCGCACAAAAAGCCCCAGCGTGCCGAAGACGGTCATCGACATAATGAGCATGAGACGGGGGTCGGCCTTTTTCATAAAAATTCCTCGCGATCTGACAGAACATGCAAATGGTAGTTGCCGACTATCATAGCACGCGGACTTCCCGCCGTCAATCGGGAAAGTAAAAAGAGAGGGGCCGCCCAAAAGAAAACCTTTTGGACGGCCCGGAGGAGAGAGATGGGAGCGCTAACGCGTCAATACGCGGAGCAAAACAGCAAATTCGCCAAGCCCGAACACGGACAGAAACGCCACGCCGCGCAGCTGCGGCTTTTTGACGTGGAGCGGCGTGATGTACAGTACGCCAAGCAGGAACAGCCCCAGCGCGTAGACGACCGCGCAGTTCAGGGAAAAGTGCAGCGAGAGCAGATAGAAAAGCGGCGCGAGCACGGCGCTCGCCGTGACCGGCACGCCGAGGTAGTAGGCGCGGTGCTCGCTCATCTGGTTCTGCCGCTCCTCTTCCGTCACGTTGAAATAGGCGAGGCGGATGAGCGCGCAGAGCGCGAAAAACGACATCGTCGCAAGGAACCAGAGTCTATCGCAGTCCATGCTCCAGCCGATGGCGGCGGGCAGCACGCCGAAGCACACGAGGTCGTTGAGCGAGTCGATCTGGATACCGAAGCGCTTTTCCTGTTCGGTGCGGTCCTTTTTCGTGCGGGCGATGCGCCCGTCGAAGGCATCGAGCAGCCCCGCGAGCATCAGGCACAGCATGGCGTCGAGAGGCTCGCTTTGCGCGGCGGAATAGAGGCCGCCAAGCCCCAGCAGCAGCGAGAGATAGGTTGCGATCACGGTGTAGTCGTAAACTCCGATCATAAAAAACCGTCCGATCCTTTTGGATTGCAGCACCATTATACCAGACGGCGGCGGGGAAGTATCGCTAAAATGCTGACAAGGTTATTGGCTGTGGTGTGAACGCTCGATGACGCGCGCAAAGCGCGCTTCGTCGTAGATGACCGGCACGGGGTAGACGGGGTTTGCCTCCTGCGCGGCCCAGGTGGCCATGAGGGGAATGTCCTCTTTGCGGATGCAGTTGAAGTGGTCGGGGATGCCCATGCGGGTATTCATCGCGCGGATTTCGGCGATGAACGCCTTGGCGCGCACCTCCTCCGTGTCGCCCTTGAGGCCAAGGAGCCCGGCAAGGCGCGCAAGGCGCGGATAGGCCGCTTTGCCGTAGTCTTCGAGCACGAGAGGGAGAAGCACCGCGTTTGCAAGGCCGTGGGGTACGCCGTAGAGCCCGCCGAGCGTGTGCGCGATGGCGTGCACGTTACCGACGCTTGCGCGCGTGAACGCCGCGCCTGCGTCGAACGAGGCCTGCAGCATCGCCGCGCGGTCGGGGAGCGACGTGCCGTCGCGGTACGCGCGCTCCAAATGCGTGAAGATGGTCACGACGGCGTTTTCCGCGAGCAGGCGCGTCTGCTTCGTGTTGTAAAAGCGGCTCAGGTACGCCTCGACCGCGTGCGTCAGCGCGTCCATGCCTGTCTCCGCCGTGATGTGTGGAGGCAGCCCGACGGTCAGCGCGGGGTCTAAGATCGCGTAGCGTGGAATGAGGCAGAGGTCGGAGATCGCATGCTTGTGGTGGTCACTGCCGGTGACAACGGCGGCGATGGTCGTCTCCGACCCCGTGCCCGCCGTCGTGGGCACGGCGATGAGCGGCGGAATGCGGCGGCGGACCTTTAAGAGTCCCACAAGCTGCGAAAGCGGCTTGTCCGGCCGCGCGAGGCGCGCCGCGGCGGCCTTGGCTGCGTCCATCGGCGAGCCGCCGCCCACGGCGACGACAAGACCCACGCCCGCCGCCGATGACGAGAAAGCAGTCGCAGCTATCAATCTTGTACTGCGCGGCGATCTTTTCGACCGTCTCGACCGACGGATTCGGCTCGACCGAGGAGAAGATGGAGAGCAGGATGTCCTGCTCGTCAAGTTTTTCCTGCAAGGCGCGGAAGTGCTCGTCCGCGCACTGGCGGCGGCTCGCGATGACGAACGGGCGGCGCAGGCCGTTTTCGCGCAGAATGTCTGCGGCGCGCAGTAAACTCCCCTCGCCCGAAAAGACCTCCGGCGTGCGCCAGGGGAGAAAGCGCGCGCCGACGGCAAAGCAGCACTGGAACGCGCGGCAGAAAAACGTGTTCATAGGACTTCTCCTCTTCCGAAAAATACAGACTCAGTATACCACGGAAAAACGCGCAAAAAAAGGGCTGCGCGAATGCGCAGCCCTTCTATATGCTTTCTGAACGGCTTACTCCTCGTCGTCCTCGGTCTCGATGATGCCGTAGCCGCCGTTGTTGCGGCGATAAACGACGCAGATCGCATCGCCGAAATCGGTGTTGCGGAAGACGAAGAAGCTGTGGCCCAGCAGGTTCATCTGCAAAATGGCTTCCTCCACGCTCATGGGCTTGACGGTGAAGCGCTTGGTGCGCACGATGTCGAACGTGCCCTCCTCGTGGGCTTCGAACTCCTCGGGCAGCTCCGGCAGCACGGCCTCGGCGCGCAGGTTCTTGGCAAGGCGGGTCTTGTTCTTGCGGATCTTGCGCTCGATCTGGGCCGTGGCCTCGTCGATCGCGCCGCGCATGTCGCCGTCCGGGTCCTCACATACCGCGCGGAACAGCGTGCCGTTGGCGCCGCGGAGCATGATCTCAGCGACACAGCGGTTCTTCTTCTCGACGGAGAAGGTGACAGAAGCCTCGGGCTCCTCCTTGAAAAACTTCTCGAGCTTGCCGACCTTTTTCTCGGCATAGGCCTTGACGGAATCGTTCAGGGAGACTTTTTTGCAGGTGTAGGTGAATTTCATAGTGTTGGCTCCTTTCGTTGGTGAGGAAGGAAAGAGAGGGCGAAGGGCTCTTCTGTTTCCTTTTCTATATCATAGCACAAATGAACGAAAATTTCAAATGAACGATATATGAATTGAGCATTCTTGTACATATTGACAAAATATAAGGCATACGACGCGAATTGACAAAAGGCGGCAGAATGCGGCAAAAGCTCCCATTGACGTTTTGGCGGACGGGCGGTATCATAAGCATCGGAAGCTTTCCAATATCCCACCCATTTGAGCCGCGGGCCATCTTGGCCGGCGGCTCCTTTTTATTTCACGCAAGAAAAAAGCGCCCTCAACGGGCGCTTCAATAATGTTCTCTTTTTAGTTGCTGACGTCATAGAATGTCTTTTCTCCCGGCGTTACGTAGCCGAGCTGATCGCGCGCGAGCTCCTGCAAAAACTCAGGGTCGTCGGCCTTTTCGAGCGCCGACGAGAGCGCGTCGTTCTCCTGCTTGGCAGTGTCAAGATCGCTCTGCAGCGCGGTGAGTTGGCTGCGCGCGTCGTCGATCTGGCTCCGCAGATGAATGAGCTGCACCCCTACCAGTGCGATCAGAATTGCGATGACGAGCATCGTGAGAAAGCTGGTGCGCTTTTTGCCTTTTTTGGCCTGCTCTGTCATGCCGATGAGCCTCCTTTTTCCTTGCGCGGCGCAGCGAATAACGGGCGCGGCGCTCATACGACTTTATTATAAGCCGGTTTCTGGAAAAAAGAAAGTATCTTTTGCAAAGTTTGGCAAGTTTACCATAAACTTTTTGGAGCCACCGCAGCGGCGCCGCCGCTAATCGCGCAAAGGAGAACAGCACCTCCGCCCAGAAGGCCCATAGCGGACGGAAAAGCCGTGCGCAGAGCGTGAAGTAGCTCACCGCGCCAAAAAGCGCCGAGCAAAGCATATAGAGCCGCAGCTCGCCCCCGCCGATGCGCAGCGCGAAGAGAAACGTCAGCAGCGCGAACGCCGCGCAGTAGAGGAGATCGAGCGCGCTCGTAAAGCGCCGCTTCGTCGCCCGCCGCAGCCGCACGGCGCGCAGCAGGTCATAGAGGAGAGAAAGGATGAAGCCGAGCAGGAGCGAGGCGAGAAAGCACCGCGCCTGCTCGGAGAGCGACACGCCCACGGTGCCTCAACCCCCGAACAGGCGCGAGAGCAGGCCGCCGCGGCTTGACGGCGCATCCTCAAAGGCGATGGCGTCAATGCGCCCGTCGACATGCAGCTCGCCGCCGTCGAGGCTCAGCTTGCCGATGTGCAGGCTGTCGCCCGTGACAACGAGCACGCCGAGCGACGTGTTCATCACGATCTCGGTCTCATCGAAGCGGTCGACATCCTCCACGCCGGAGACCGTCAGGCTCTCGCGGCCGGATAATTCGATGCGCTGGGGAGAAGCGGGGGAAGTGTCGTAAGTCATAGTCAGAACCCGTCCTTTCGCTTTGGGCGCAAAGAAAGCGCCCTCCATACGATAACGTATGAAGGGCGCACCCAAAATAGTACGGTTTACTGTGCGTTCACTTCGCGGTAGAGGAGCGAGGCCTCGCTCTTGCCGGCGGTCTCGGATACATCGAGCACCTCGACCGCGAGCACGCGCTCGCCGAAGTGCAGCGCGATCACGTCGCCGACCTTCACGTCGTACGACGCGCGGGCGACCTTGCCGTTGACGGTCACGCGGCCGCCGTCGCAGGCTTCGTTGGCCACGGTGCGGCGCTTGATAAGGCGCGAGACCTTGAGATATTTGTCAAGACGCATGGAATTCGTCTCCTTTTCGGAAAAGTGCGGGATCAAAGGGGCTCCACCAACTCAAACGGCGGCGCATCGCGCCGCCGTTTTGATGATGAAAGAGCTTGACTGGGGAATTACTCCGCGACAGCGTCCTTGAACGCCTTACCAGCCTTGAAGGTCGGGACCTTGGAAGCGGCGATGGTGATGCTCTCCTTGGTCTTGGGGTTGCGGCCGGTGCGCTCAGCGCGGTGCTTGGTCTCGAAAGAGCCGAAGCCGACGAGCTGGACCTTCTCGTCGTTCTTCAGGGAGTCGATAATGGTGTCGAGGGCAGCGTTGATCACAACCTCGGACTCCTTCTTGGAAATGCTGGCTTTTTCCGCCACGGCAGCAATGAGTTCAGTCTTGTTCATCGTTTGATCCTCCTGAATAGTGTCCGGAGACGAGGTCTCCGGGGTGTATATGAGCAAAAAGCGTTGCCGCTTTTGGTCATCTGAGTTGTTCCTTGGCGTTGTTCCACAGCGCCATCAGCTCATCGAGCGGGAGAGCGGACATATCCTCGCCGCGCGCATTCACCGTCTCTTCCACCTTGCGGAAGCGCGCGATGAATTTTTCGCAGGTCTTCGTGAGCGCCGCTTCGGGGTCGACGCCGCAGAAGCGGCCGACCTTGACGGCAGCAAACAGCACATCGCCGAGCTCTTCTTCAAAGTTTGTGCCGTTTTCAACGGCGGAGCGCAGCTCCTGTGTCTCCTCGTCGAGCTTGTCGAGCGCGCCGGAGACATCAGGGAATTCAAAGCCCGCCTTCGCGGCCTTGCTCTGCAGCTTGTCCGCCCGCCAAAGGGCGGGGAGTGAACGGGCGACGGAATCCATCGCGTCCGCCGTGGTGCGCTGGCCCTTTTCCTGCCGCTTGAGCTTGTCCCAGTTGACGAGCACCTGCTCGCTGTCGTCCGCCCGCGTGTTCGAAAACACGTGCGGGTGGCGGAAGATGAGCTTTCGCACCACGTGGTCGGTCACATCGTCGGTCGTGAAGCGGCCGGCTTCCTCTTCCATGTGGATGTTGAAGAGCACCTGCATCAGCACATCGCCGAGCTCTTCTTTCATCAGCTCGGGATCGTCGAGGTCAAAGGCCTCGGCGGCCTCATACGCTTCTTCAAGGAAGTTGCGGCGGTTCGACTCGTGCGTCTGCTCGCGGTCCCACGGGCATCCGCCCGGCGCGCGCAGAATGCGCAGGATGTCAACAAGGTCGTCATATGTGTAGACAGCTTTCTCAGGATAATTTATCATATATTCCCTCTCATTGCAAGGTGTTTTGCGCAATTTCCCTGATTTTTCAGGGGTTTTCAGCGCACGTGCAGGATGTGGGCGAGCTTTTCGCCCTTGGGCAGCAGCGCGAGGTCGTCGCGCGTGACGATCCGCAGTGCGAGGACAAGCGCGACGTACACGATGACCGCCAGCACGACCGCAAGGCCGACGTTCACGATCTGCGTCGTGGTCGCGCCGCCAAGCGCGATGTGGGCGGCGAAGAAGCGGTATGAGACCTTCGCGCACACGGCCATTACAAGCGACGCGACGAGGGGCTTTGCAAAGACCTTGAAGTAATTCGGCTTATCCTCCATCGTGCGGTAGACGAAAAAGAGGTTGAGCGACGATACGATCACAAAGCACACGAGCGTGCCGAAGGGAGCGGCGTGGATGTTGATGGACGGCACGGCGGTGAGGTTGTAGTTGAAGATGATCTTGACCACGCCGCCGATGAGCATCGTGAAAACGGGCACATGCACGCGGCCGTAGGACTGCAGGATGGAGTTTGAAATGAGCATCAGGCAGACGAACATGCTCGCGATGCCGAGCACGGCCAGAAGCGAGCCGCCGAGCTCGCTGTCATAGCGCGGGTAGCAGAGCTTCATAATGGGCTCAGCCAGCGCCCAGAGGCCAAGGCCCATCGGGAAGGCCATCAGACCCGTGACGCGCAACGACGAGTTGATGACGCGGGACGTGTGCACGCGGTCGTTGCGCGCAAGGGAGGCCGACACCGTCGGGATGACGGAGATCGTCAGCGCCGTCATCATCGACGACGGCAGGTTGTAGAGGTTCATGCCCGAGGAATACGTGCCGTAGAGGTGGCGTGTCTCCTTGAGCGTGTAGCCCAGCGCGTTCTGGAGCTGGCCCTGCACGAGCGACGTGTCGATCAGCGTGATGATCGACACCATCGAGGCCGACAGCGTGATGGGGATGGCAATCGAGAGCAGGCGCTTTAAGATCGCGCCGGAGGCATCCGGCGTGTCTGTGCCCGGGGTGCGCGGGCGGTGGCGCAAGTAGTCGATGAGCATGTAGACGAGCGCGAGCACCGAGCCGACCGTCACGCCGACGATGGCCGCGGCCGCGGCGATGTAGTCCTCGTACCCAAGGCTCACGACGTACATCGAAAGGCCAAGGCCGATGAAGAGCTTGCTGACCGCCTCGATGATCTGCGAGACGGCGGTCGGCGTCATACGGAAGCTGCCCTGTGCAAAGCCGCGGAACGCGGCAAGGCAGCCGACGCACACAACGCCCGGGGCAAGCGCCTTGATACCGTAGGCGGCGTTCGGGTTATTGAGAAGCGCCGCGCACTTCTCGTTGCCGAACCACATGATGACAAACGAGAGGACACCGAGCGTTAAAAACGCGGCAAACGACACCTTGAGTACGCGCCGCGCCTGACGCTCGCGCCCGAGCGTCTTCGCCTCCGAGATCATCTTTGAGAGCGCCACGGGAAGCCCTGCGGTCGAGATGGTCAGAAGCACGGCATAGATGTTGTAGGCGTTGTTGAAGTCGGCGTTGCCCGTTTCGCTCAGGATGTTCGCGAGCGGAATTTTGAAGAGCGCGCCGATGATCTTCACGATGACGACACCGACGGCCAATACCGCCGCACCGCCGAAAAAGGACTGTTTCTTTTCCGTAGCCATTAAAATTTCGACCTTTTCCTTCTTAGCTGAAATAAACTGTTTTACAGCCGCTCGAGGCAGCCGAGGATGAGCGAGGAGAAATGCGGGGCCGACTGCTCCGCCATCTCGTTGACCTCCTCGCCGGAGAGCGGCTGGGGCAGCACGCCCGCGGCCATGTTGGCGCACAGCGTCACGCCGAGGATCTCATACCCGCAGTGCGCGGCGGCGATGGCCTCCGGCACGGTGGACATGCCCACGGCGTCCGCACCGAGCACGCGCGCGGCGCGCACCTCGGCGGGCGTTTCAAACTGCGGGCCGGGGAAGTACATGTAGACGCCCTCGCGCAGCGTGAGGTCCCGCTCCCTGGCGACCTCCTTGGCAAGCTCGCGCAGACGGGGAGAGTAGACGTTGGACATATCGGGGAAGCGTGTGCCGAACTCGTCGATATTCGGCCCCCAGAGCGGGCCAAAGTCGAAAAGCTTGATGTGATCGGAAATGAGCATCAGATCGCCCGCGGAATACTCGGTGTTCACCGCGCCCGCGGCGTTCGTCACGATCATCGTCTTTGCGCCGAGTAAGCGGATGACGCGGCAGGCGTAGGCGGCGTCCTCCATCGTGTAGCCCTCGTAGCAGTGCATGCGGCCCTGCATGACCGCCACGCGCTTGCCGCGCAGCTCGCCGAAAACGAAGCGGCCCTCGTGTCCCGGCGCGGTGGACGCGCGGAAGTGCGGGATGTCCGCATAGCTCACGCAGGTGCGCGCCTCGACGCGGTCGCCGAGAAAGCCCAGGCCGCTGCCGAGCACCAGCAGTACCTCGGGACGGAAATCGCCGAGGTGAGACGCGATCATATCCGCGCTCTCGCAGTAATCATCATAGGTGAAGTGCGGCTTGACCGCGTCGGCGGTAAAGAAATCACTCTTATTCATCGTTATTCTCCTTGTTCGGCGTAAAAGCGGGCGAAGTCCATCAGGTTCGCGCGGCGCTTTTCGGGCCGGTCGATGTATTCGCGCGGGTATTTGGCGTTGAACGCGCGGCGGATCTGCCCGCCGCCGACCATCTTGGTCGAGCCGCCCGCGCCGAGCGAGAGGATGGAGTGCAGCTCTTCCATGATGTAGATGTTGTAGAGCCCCGTGCCGCCGGGCTTCGTCCAGCCGACATTTTCAAAGCTGCCGGACATGTACTTCTGGCGGTAGAGATAATAGGGGGCAAAACCATGTTTACGCAGCGTGGGGTCGGCATAGTCCAGCATTTGCGCGACCTCGTCCGCGCCGGGGATGCGGCTGCCCTCGAGCATGATGCGGCTGCCCTTTTTGAGCGACAGCGTGTGCACCGTGATGTTGTCCGCGCCCATCGAGATGACCTCGTCGAGACTCCTTGCAAAGCCCACGGGCGTGTCCTCGGGCAGGCCTGCGATGAGGTCCATGTTGACGTGCGGGAAGTTGGCGGCGCGCACCTGCTCCATCGCGCGGCGGATGTCGTCCGCCGTGTGGCGGCGGCCGATGGCCGCGAGGACGTTGTCCTCCATCGTCTGGGGGTTGATGGAAACGCGCGTGGTGTTGTGCGCGCGCAGCACGCGCAGCTTTTCTTCGTCGATCGTGTCGGGGCGGCCCGCCTCGATCGTGAGCTCGGCGAGACTTCCAAAATCAAAATTCTGCTCCAATTTTGAGAGCAGACGGTCCATCTGATCGGCGGTCAGCGTGGTCGGCGTGCCGCCGCCCATGTAGAACGACTTGACGTTCAGCCCCAACTCGCGCACAAGCTGCCCCGCCGCGGTGATCTCGTCGAAAAGCGCCTCCAGATACGGCTCG
>OICT01001176.1_pt1 | contig 10690 bp, 10 predicted proteins | sample 1581331 | NCBI WGS metagenome assembly OICT01 (sample SAMEA3882544, study PRJEB24775) | human gut metagenome | biome: human-associated habitat; feature: intestine environment; material: feces | place: Netherlands | collected 2009/2010 | reverse complement strand
ATCCGGTTGATCCACCTCATAATTCGGGTACAGGAAAGCCGGATGAGCGCCGATCTGGAAATGCATCGTCTTATCTCCCGTATTCTTCACACGCCAAAGCACCTCCACCTTATTGCCCTCCAAACGATACCCGATCTCCAGAAGGAAAGGGAACGGATAGGCTCTCAGCGTGTCCGGGGTACTTTCCAGCGCAAAACGCAACTCGTTCTCCGCCTCATCGATCAACGTAAAATCCATATCCCGCGCAAAGCCGTGCTGCGACAGCGGATACACGGTTCCCTCGTTCCGATACTCGGCCTTCCATACGCTCCCGACGATCGGGAACAATACCGGGGAATGACGTTTCCAGAAAGCGGGGTCCGCTTGCCAGAGATACTCCTTTCCCGTAGCGTTCGCTACGATACTACTCCGCTCCATGTTCGGAGACACGGATCGTTAGTTCTTGATTTGATACTGTCTTCATTCCTTATGATAAGTTTAGTAATTGTTCGGCGGGAAGTCCCTTGCTTTTCAAGAAACCGTTCAAAGTACCGAATAATAAGGGCTGTCGCCGGAAATCTTCCAGATAAACCCGTTTCAGGCAGTCTACCGGCATCGATATCGGAACGTATGGGATCAAGTTTCCATGCTCATAACGATAGAGCACCTCATCCGTAGCTTGCAGCGAGGCCAACCGCCATTCCTTATCCCCCACCGAGGAAGGCTGCTTCACCTCCAGACAGGCGTTACACAGCATCGAGAAAAAGCGGGAATCAGGCGTAAAGCCCGTGTGCTCCTCATCAAAAAAGAAGGTATCGTATTCCTTTTCCAATTGTGCCGTAAAATGGTTCAAGATAGGCTCCTTCTCATACTTGCAGGACAACAGGGAATAATTCTCGAACAGGCAAAGCTCGCCCAACGACTGATAGTCCAGCTCAAGGACCAGAGAAGGCTCGGCAGACCGGGCCGGCTCACCGGGTTTCTCATACAAAGGGATCACGTACATGCCTATCTCCGGCCCCACCAGCATCCGGCTGTCCTGTCTGAAAAAGGGCATCGCCTTCTTGCTCTTTTCCACAGGTATCCCTTTGCGTTCCTCATACAAGCCGATAGACTCCCTAAGCAAGGAAAGCCCATACTCGATCTCCTCCTGCGGCACGATATGCATCAACCCCTTCGCCGGAAGCGTGAAAAAGGAATCAGGCCCCGAGGTATTCCGAAAGCTTTCGACAAAAGCGTTCAATGATACTCTACAATATAAAACCATACAATCTGTTTTTTGCCTCGCAAGGTAGAAAAATATTATCAGAACCGATATGCCTTCCGACAAGAAATTATCTTATTACGCAAGATCACTGCAACCCGGGTTGCAGTAAAAAGCAGTTCTACTTTGTAAAAGGAGTTGACTCGCATATCAAAATAATCATTATCTTTGTTCGGAATAACAAGCGAATAAAAAAGACCGTACCGTAAATCAAATATAAACCAATATAGTATACAATTATGAAACGTCGTGATTTTTTAAAGACCAGTGTCATCGCTAGTGCGGCTCTATCCTTAAATTTTGAAGGTCTGCAAGCGGCCCTTTCCACGAACACCGTAGCCGTAGAGAAGGCTCCCGATATGGTAGCAGTTATGGGTGGAGAGCCGGAGGTGATGCTAGATAAAGCCTTGGAAGCCCTTGGCGGTATCGGAAACTTCGTGAAGAAAGGACAAAAGATCGTGATCAAGCCGAATATCGGCTGGGACCGCTCTCCTGAATTGGCAGGTAATACGAACCCCAAATTAGTGAAAGCCTTGGTCAAAAAATGCTTGGAGGCCGGCGCCTCTAAAGTGACCGTATTCGACCACACCTGCGATAACTGGCAGAAATGCTACGAGACAAGCGGGATCGCCGAGGCCGTAAAAGAGGCCGGAGGTATCATCATGCCTGCCAACGATGAGAAATATTTTAAGGAAGTATCCATTCCGGGTGGCGTGAACCTGAAAAGCGCCAAGATCCATGAGGCCCTGATCGAGGCGGACGCATGGATCAACGTCCCCGTATTGAAGAACCATGGTGGGGCGAAGATGACTTGCGCCATGAAGAACTATATGGGAATCGTATGGGATCGCCGTTTCTTCCATCAAAATGATTTGCAACAATGCATCGCCGATATTTGCACTTGGCAAAAGAAACCGGTATTGAACATCGTGGACGCTTATCGTATCATGCACCAAAACGGCCCACAAGGAAAGAGCGCTGCCGATGTGGCTACCTTGAAATCCTTGATCGCTTCCCCGAATATCGTCGCTATCGACACCGCTGCCCTTCGCCTGTTCAACCAAGTGAAGAAGCTGGATATGGCCGCCGTAGGTCATATCGGTAAAGGCGAGGCTTTAAAGCTAGGTACGACGAATCTGGATAATGTCACGATCAAACGTATTAAGATATAATCGAGGATGAAGAAGCCTAATTACTTAAAAGGATTGCGGGTCGTACTCGCGATCCTCATTTTCGTACCCATACTTTTATTCTTCGTTGATTTCGCCGATGTATTGCCGGACAACCTGCACACGTTGTTGCATCTCCAGATCATGCCCGCTATTTTAGGGGGGATGGCGGGGTTGGTAGTCTTCCAATTCGTATTGGCTTTATTGTTCGGCCGGATCTATTGCTCGGTTATTTGCCCGGCGGGCGTATTGCAAGATATTATCAACCGGGTTTTCTGTATCGGGAAGAAGAAAAAGAAAGGAGTACGCAGGTTCAGCTATCATAAGCCCATGAATATCTTACGGTACTCAATTCTCGGGCTTACATTCGTATTGGCTGTTTTCGGGATGATCGAATTATGTACGTTGCTAGATCCGTACAGTAACTTCGGCCGTATAGCGAACAACCTGTTCCGTCCGGTCGTCATGTGGGTCAATAACCTGCTGGCCGACGGATTGGCACGGATGGATAACTATACGCTTTATCACGTCACGATTAGCAACGTGACGGTATTCGGCGTGATATCCGCTTTGGTCGCGTTGCTCGTATTCATCCTCATGGTCGTATTCCGGGGAAGGTTGTTCTGCAATACGCTTTGCCCGGTAGGAACGCTGTTGAGCCTGATCTCCCGGTATTCGTTTTTCCGGATCTCCTTTGACAAAGAAGCTTGTACGCATTGTGGTAATTGCGAGCATACTTGTAAGGCGGAGGCGATCGACAGCAAGAACCTCACCGTAGATACCTCCCGTTGCGTAGATTGCTTCAACTGCGTGTCCTCGTGCGCTAAAGGAGGATTGCAATACCGTTTCAAGCCTTCCTTCAAGAAAGAAGCCGAAACAGCTCGCGCACAAACGGACGTGATCCAACAGGCTACCGCTCCGAACAGCCGCCGTACATTTCTCTCGGCAGGGGCTACCGTCGCGGTCTCCCTCCCGATCGTATCCACCATTGCCCAAGGAATGGAAAAAGGGCATGGCAAAGGGCAGCACGGGCAAGGTAAGCACGGCAATAAATGGCCCCCTATCGTACCGCCGGGAGCGATCAGCTTAGAACGTTTCAAGGATGTATGTACCGGATGCCAGATTTGCGTGACTCAATGCCCGAGTCATGTACTACGTCCCACGGGATTGGAGTATGGCTTTGATTATATGTTGAAACCCCGTATCGCTTACATCGACAGTTATTGCAATTACGAATGCACGGTCTGCTCGGAGGTTTGCCCCACGCACGCTATAAAGCCGCTTACCAAGGAAGAGAAAGCGACTACACAAGTGGGCATCGCCACCTTCTTCATCAACCGTTGTATCGTAAAGACGGAGGGGACGGATTGCGGGGCTTGTTCGGAGCACTGCCCTACCCAAGCCGTGCATATGGTTCCTTACGAGGGCACGCTGACCATCCCGCAAGTAAACCCCGATCTTTGCATCGGTTGTGGCGGCTGCGAATCGATCTGTCCCGTACGCCCGATGAGAGCGATCATCATCAAGGCGAACGAAGTACACAAGTTCGTGGAGAAGCCTAAAGAGGAAGAGGTGAAAAAGGTAGAAATAGATGACTTCGGATTCTAAGAGAAAAATGCTACCTTTGTCACAAATTTTTGATACATGACATTTGAATTACAGTATAACGATACGAAATCGAACGCTAGGGCGGGCTTGATTACCACCGATCACGGGGTAATCGAGACGCCTATTTTTATGCCCGTGGGTACGCAAGGTACGGTAAAGGGTGTACATATGACCGAGCTAAAGGAAGATACCAAGGCACAAATCATTTTGGGGAATACGTACCATCTGTATCTTCGTCCCGGTATCCAGATCTTGGAGCAGGCCGGAGGCTTGCATAAGTTTAATACATGGGATCGCCCGATATTGACCGATAGCGGGGGGTTTCAGGTATTCTCTCTTTCCGACAATCGTAAGCTGCATGAAGAGGGAGCCGAGTTCCGCTCGCATCTCGACGGCTCCAAGCATATGTTCACGCCGGAGAAGGTGATGGATATCGAACGCTCTATCGGTGCGGATATCATCATGGCCTTCGATGAGTGTTGCCCGGGAGATGCCGACTACAATTACGCCAAGCAATCACTGGGCCTGACCGAGCGTTGGCTGGATCGTTGTTTCGCCCGCTTCAACAGCACGGAGCCGAAATACGGCTACCGGCAAAGTCTCTTCCCGATCGTACAGGGATGCGTCTATACGGACTTGCGGCAGAGGGCGGCGGAGAACGTGGCCCGAAAAGGCGCCGATGGAAACGCTATCGGGGGACTGGCCGTTGGCGAGCCTACCGATAAGATGTATGAGATGATCGAGGTCGTAAACGATATCTTACCGAAAGATAAACCTCGTTACTTGATGGGCGTAGGTACCCCGATCAATTTACTGGAAGGGATCGAACGAGGCATCGATATGTTCGACTGTATCATGCCAACCCGCAACGGGCGCAACGGCCAACTTTTCACGCGTTTCGGTACTATCAATATGCGTAACAAGAAATGGGAGAACGATTTCTCGCCGGTCGATCCGGACGGACATTCCTACGTGGATACCTTATATAGCAAGGCTTATCTGCACCACTTGATCAAGGCGAAAGAAATGCTTGGCTTACAGATCGCTTCTATCCATAACCTCGCCTTCTACCTATGGTTGGTGAAAGAAGCGAGGGCACATATCATCGCTGGCGATTTTACTACATGGAAAAGTGGTATGGTCCGTCAATTAGCGAACCGGTTATAAAAAACGAGACAGATGAAATTTAAACTAAAACGGATCGATTGGTATATCATCAAGCAGTTTCTGGGCACGTACGTGTTCGCTATCGCCTTGATTATCTCTATCTCCGTCGTTTTCGATATAAACGAGAAGATCGATAAGTTCTTGAATCCGGATGTCCCCTTAAAAGCGATCATCGTGGATTATTACTTGAACTTTATCCCCTATTTCGCCAATTTGTTCAGTCCGTTGTTCACATTTATCGCCGTGATCTTTTTCACGTCGAAGCTAGCGGATCGTTCGGAGATCATAGCGATGCTTGCCAGCGGTATGAGTTTCCGTAGGTTAATGCTTCCTTATGCGGTCTCGGCTACGATTATCGCTATCGTGACGTTTATCCTGAACGCTTACATCATTCCCCCGGCGAATGAGACTCGTATCGATTTCCAGAACAAATATATCCGTAACAAGAAGGTGGATTACGTGAAGAACGCCCAATTGGAGATCGAGCCGGGTGTTATCGCTTATTTCGATAGAGCTATGACGCTCGCTCGAACATGGGATACCGTTTCTCTCTGGAGCATTTCGAGGATAAAAAATTGATCTCCCGTCTGACCGCCAAGTCGATCAAATACGACTCGCTTTATCAATGGACCGTTATCGATTATATGATCCGTGATTTCGATGGCATGCGGGAACATATTTCCCAAGGCTCCCGTAAGGATACGACCTTGACCATCGTGCCCTCGGACTTCCTGATTTCCGTGAATGATTGCGAGACGATGACAACGCCCGAGCTAAATACGTATATCAACCGGCAGAAAAAAAGAGGTATCGGGAATATACAGACCTTCCAGATCGAGTATCATAAGCGCTTCGCCACGATCATGGCGGCGTTTATCTTGACTTCTATCGGAGCGTCGTTGTCTTCCCGGAAAATAAAGGGAGGTATGGGTATGAATATTGGTATCGGATTGGCGTTGAGTTTTTCTTACATCCTGTTTATGACGGTTACTTCCACCTTCGCTATTAATGGTTATGTGAGTCCTGCCGTAGCAGCTTGGATACCGAATATAGTTTATACATTTATAGCGATATTCTTATATCAGAAAGCACCAAGGTAATTGATTAACTCCTATATTGGTATAACCCTGCCAAATTTCATCCAGTTGTAGAGACGGTGTGTACTCCGTCTCTACAACCTAGGATTTTCAATTATTTCGTGAAATTAAGTCCAAACTCTAACGTTTTTGCGTTCGGAAGTAGTTGCAATACCATATCTACCATTTGCTGATAATTCTCCGGAACCATCGGTTTCAAGATAGGAGCTATCATGGTCAAAACCGGTACGATTAAATCCTTATCCGCATAAAAAGTAGCCTCACTTCCATCCACCTTCATGTTAAGAGGTAGACCATAATAACCTCCTAAATCAACCAAAAGCTTCATGATCTCGTCAATAGAGATACCAGCGGCCTCCAATTTGTCACCAGCAGCCTGTTGTAATAAAGTAGTCAAGACTGTCACATAATTTTTATCCACAGCCACCATAAATTTCCCGTCTACCACACAATATTGGATACTTGCCATTTTTGTGATCTCACCGATTCCTTTATCCTCAGAAGCCCCTATAGGTCTCCAAGAAACATCGAAGATTCCATCTTCCGGTAAGTTAACATTTACAGCGCTTACTTTGCCCCAAATCAAGTTACTGATAGCAGGCTTTATCATACGCACGAGATCATCGATCGTAGAATTTCCGGTAACGATATTCGCATAGATAGCTTCCACGCCCACTTTCAAACTCCAATTACCTACGATAGAAGAAGTTAATTTACGAGTATAAACAACAGAAGCTACGCCCCCTTTCACCGTACCATTTACTGATACCACGCAATCGCCAACCGTACTCTCGCCGGTAAACGTATAAGTGCCATCCGCTTCCTTCAACGCGGCATCGATAGCGACCGACTTATTTTCGGGGATGATATTGTTCAAGGTTACGGATGCCTTCTCCGCAGAGGAAGCGGCAATCACGACCGATTTACCGTCAACAGGGACTGTCACTTCACCCATTACCAGATTAACGCTCTTACCCTCGTACGTTTTCGACAGATCTTGCCAGTTACCGGAAGAACTTGAATCGTCATCATCACCACATGCCGTAAAAAAACCCATCGTGCAAATCACGGCAAATACATACAACAAACTCTTTCTCATGACTCTTGTTTTAAATTTAACATAAATAGCTATTAATATTATCACAAATATATCCATTCCAACTTCCACTAACAACAATAATTTAATATCAGATGTTCGATTCCTGTGTTTAGATCAAAAATTCATTACTTTTGTCGTATCAAATACTTAAAAACAATCTATCATGAAGAAAGTGTTTATCTCAATGGCCTGCGTATTAATCGCTCTATCCGGTTGCACGAATGGAGGAAGCAATAAAGAATCCATGGAAGTCGTACTGAATATCAAACGGAAAGTAAAACCCGAATGTGTCTCCGCCTTAAAGGAATCATTCTTGAAATGCAAGGAAAGCACGTTGCTAGAACCGGGATGTATCGACTATGGCATGTACCAGTCCCTCACCGATAGCACCGAATTCTTTATCGCCGAGACTTGGAAAAACGACGGGGAATTACAAAAGCACGGCGAAACCGCCCATCTTAAACAACATCTGAATGAGATCAAAGATATGGGAGATCCTTCCTATAAAGGTAGTTTCCGGAAGATTTATGTCTGCCCGAGTGTAAACGATTAATCGTTAAGAATTGAAGATTGAAAATAAACGCTTCGTGAAGCTTGATTTTTAATCTTCAATTCCCTATATTTAATTACAAAAGATCTGACGCCAATTCAGATAACTCGCTTCGCTCGCCTTTTATCAAGTTGATATGGGCGAACAAGTCCTGTCCTTTCATCTTGTCGATCATATAGGCCAAGCCATTACTTTGGGCGTCTAGATACGGGGAGTCAATCTGTTGGATATCTCCCGTGAAGACCATCTTCGTTCCCTCTCCCGCACGGGTGATAATCGTCTTGATCTCATGCGGCGTGAGGTTCTGGGCCTCATCGATGATACAATAAGTCTCGGACAAGCTACGCCCCCGGATAAAGGCCAACGCCTCGATCACCAACTGGTTGTTCTTCTGCATATCGTCGATCTTACGGACATCGGGATTACCCGGGGCAAACTGAGTCTTGATCACGTTCAGGTTATCGAATAGAGGTTGCATATAAGGAGCGACCTTTTGCTTCTCGTCACCCGGAAGGAAACCGAGATCCTTATTCGCCAAAGCGACGATCGGACGGGCCAAAAGTATCTGTTTATACGTGCCGGCTTGTTTCAAGGCAGAGGCCAACGCCAACAACGTCTTTCCGGTACCGGCCTTTCCGGTCAACCCCACCAGCTTGATATTCGGATCGTTCAACACCTCGAAAGCGAAACTCTGCTCGGCATTACGGGGCTGGATACCAAAGTTCGTGCCTTTATCCACCTTCTTGATCTTATCCGTAAACGGATTGTAGCGAGCCAATACACTATTACGTACGCTTTTCAAGATAAAGCATTCGTTCGGGTCGAGCTTAGACTTGATATCCAACGAATCTGCGTCCACGCCTTCCGGAGAGCTGTAGATCTTGTCGATCAAATCGGGGTCTATATTCTCATAGGTCTCTTGCGCACGCTCGAAAATATCTACATTCACGACCTTATCCGTGATATAATCCTCAACGGGAATACCCAAAGAACGAGCCTTCATACGAAGGTTCACATCCTTGCTGACCAAGGTTGTCTTGATCTTCGGATTCTTCTCGGCGATCGTCAACGCACAAGACAAGATACGGTGATCTGGAGTTTTATCCGGAAAAGAATGCGCTATTTTCTCCTGGTACTTATCACCGGTCACGATATAGAGTGTACCTTTTCCCGGTCCTAGTGAGGCGCCTTTCAAGAACAGGTCATTACTGGTCAATAAGTCTAGCTCCCGAACAAACTCACGGGCATTATAATTGATCTGCTCACTCCCCTTCTTGAACTTGTCCAACTCTTCTAATACCACGATGGGTAGATAGATATCATTTTCCTGAAAGTTCTCGATGCACTTATAGTCATGTAATATGACATTCGTGTCCAACACAAAATTCTTCTTTGCTCCCATGGCCTTTCGATTTAATGATTATTGCTTCTAATATAAGAACAATTCTGACACGTTGATAGTTCAGGCCTGCTAAAATTAGTTACACACACCAATAATTTCGTCATATTGACCAATTCAAAGAAAATATGTATCTTTACGAGGATTAAAAAACACAGGAGGATAACATCATGTTCACAAATTTCAATTTCCAGCAAATACTTAGCGCCTTTATCGTATTATTCGCTGTTATCGATATAATCGGAGCTATTCCCATCATCATAGACCTAAAGGATAAAGGCAAGGATGTCAATGCGTTGAAGGCAACCCTAATCTCTTTTCTATTGTTATTAGGGTTCTTCTACGCCGGGGATATATTGCTCAGGCTTTTCCATGTGGACATCGAGTCGTTTGCCGTGGCCGGCGCTTTTGTGATCTTCCTCCTATCTTTAGAGATGATTCTCGACATAGAGATTTTCAAGAATCAAGGGCCAATCAAGGAGGCTACGTTGGTGCCGCTGGTATTCCCGTTGCTAGCCGGAGCGGGATCGTTCACCACTTTATTATCGCTCCGTGCGGAATATGCCAGCGTGAATATTATCGTGGCGTTAATATTGAATATGCTATGGGTATATTTCGTGGTTCGTATGACACGGAAGGTGGAAAGGGTTTTAGGAAAAGGCGGTATTTACTTGATCCGTAAATTCTTCGGTATCATTTTATTGGCGATATCCGTAAAATTATTCATGAGCAATATCACCCTGCTAATGGAACAGATAGAAGCGAGTACGAAAGCAATATAGGATTTCCTTTAAAAGAGCATCCAGTTTCATCCTATTGAAACAAAGAGTTCATTAGGATGAAACTACAAGGCATCTATTATTTTCCGAAACGAGATGTGTCTATCGAATCATGTTCCTTCTCCTTGTAACCACCAAACTTCCAGACAAAAGATAATTTCAGACATCTCTCATCATTCAATTTCCTCATCCGGCTCCATTGATTGCCTTGGTTTATCTTGATGGTACGTGGAATGCTGCTGGCGAAAATATCGTCTCCTTTAAGTGTCAAGCTGGCACGGTCATTCAAGAAAGTCCATTTTAATCCAGCGGATATCTCATACATGGAACCCAAGTCGTATATACCTTGGATAGCACCGGGAGTCACGTATTGGCCGTCTATCGTCATTTTTAAATTCGGTTTATCACATAGGTTAAATGTGTTACTCATATGCGCTAATCCTAGATAAGCCTCACGGTTATATGAGATGCCGTGGAAGTTATCATTCTTTTCTTGCATCCTCCAACCTCGCAGTGTGATGCGGCTATTCCAAAAACGACCCACATTAAAAGGAATGATCACCGCCAATCCCGTTTCCA
>OICT01001174.1_pt1 | contig 10697 bp, 13 predicted proteins | sample 1581331 | NCBI WGS metagenome assembly OICT01 (sample SAMEA3882544, study PRJEB24775) | human gut metagenome | biome: human-associated habitat; feature: intestine environment; material: feces | place: Netherlands | collected 2009/2010 | reverse complement strand
CCAAACTTTTCCCGCTGAGAAGCGTCACTGTTCGGAGCAATGCAGAAGATGTTGACGTGGCGTTTTGCCTTGGTCTTCGTCTTCTGTTTTGCCACTTTTATTCTCCTTTCATTAACGCGCTCGGTATAACTGCTGATAGCCGAGTGCTTCCAGAATTTTGCACGCGCCATCGACATCGCAATCAGGAACTACGATATCAGCAACGCGCCTTCCATTCTCGTAAGCTTTGATTTCTTTCTCTTTGATATACGCAGAAATGACTTCATAGGTTTTATACATTCATTTCCTCTTTTCGTAGTATCTTTACGGATTCATCTGCGGGATACCTGCCTTGCCAGCACAGCTGCTCTTCTTGATAGAGAGCGACGGTGCGCTGACTTTCGTCGTAAAGATTCTGTTGTAAACATCCTCAGGCAGATTTGCTTCCGCGTACTTCTTGTTGGAAGAAGTAGTTTTTCTGACTATCTGTTTCAATACAAACATCGTCTGTCCGTCAGGACTTGTGGTATATGCATCAGGAGCCTGACCCATCGCCTGAATCAGCGGAATCGTCATCTCCTTGCGCAAGTCATCCAAACGGTCGGCTTCTGCCTTGACTTCGCGGTAGCGTTCATCCACCATATCATACTCAACGCATTTCGTATAAAACTCATCGCCGAGCTTGATATTGGGAATCTTTTTATCGATACCGTTGCCGAGCTTGTATTTGCGAAGCGCCTTAATGATGGATTCCGGCGTACCGCAAGGCTTCGGTTCGTGATGCTTCTCGACATTGTCTTTCCAGAAGGAATCAACAGCTTTCACGAGCGCGTATTCCGCATCGAGGTCACGAACCAAATGACGAACATAGAATGTATCGCGGTCAACCATACATACGATAACTGCCTCCCACAGACCCATGACAGCCATATAGTGGCGAAGCTGAATCTCGTAAGGAACAGGAATGGCGTTGTTTGCCCATGCCTCTCTATTAAAGAAACTTGTGGTCTTAATTTCGAGCAGAGCATAGTGACCGTCAGGCATCTTAATAATGCCGTCAACGTCGCCGCCGATGTAAGGGTGACCTGCCATCGTATACATGTTCGTATCGATAATGACTTCCTCATCGGGATGCTGTACATGATACCACAGCCCGACATACTCCTCGGCCATATGCCCCCATGCGGTAATGAGGTTGATATCCTCACCATCCGTTTCCTCTTTCGGGATGGGGTTGGCTCCGATTTTGTCATAATACAAATCCAGATTGGATTTGTAATGGTTTTTACCAAGCACCGCGCTGCAATCCGAACCGCCGACATAAAGACGGCGATGAGCCAGCCACTTTTCCTCTGCCGTAGACACTTCATCATCCACAAACGATGCGGCGTCCACAAGAACATCGGGACCGGGATAGTTCAGCGGGTCAAGAAAATCAACTGCACGCTTAGATGCGGCATCGATGACCTTGGCTTTCAGCGCATCCAGATACGGAGAAGTAGCTTCCCAATACCGAATGCTCTGACCATGTGCGCGACTGCTTTTACTGGTTCCGTCAAAACCCATTGTGATTTTTTCCTTTCAATAAAAAACCCCGTTCAACTGTTCTTATTGAACGGGGTAAATTGACTATTTGTTTGTTTACAGGTTAGCCGGGGTGTCCTTGTCGAGGAGCTGCCACGGGCTCTGCATTGCACTTACGGCTGCATCACAAGCACGCGTAATCTTCAACTTATCTTCGGGATAGTCGCGGACAACGTAGTTGTATGCATCGCAGACTGCCATATAGACATCCATTGCCGTGCAAGGACCGTTGCCCTTATCCGTAAAGAATACCTGAGCTGCCTCTCGCGCCTGTTCAACAGGCATGTTCACCTTAGACTGCTTCAGGCAGTGCGTCAGGGTATTGTAGCCGTACGTGATAGGCGTAGCCGCAAGCTCGAACAGCATATTTTCCGAATCCTTGAAGTTGGCAAAGACCATTCGCAGGTCGGATTCCAAACGCTCATGGATTGTCTCGGCACCGATATGCATGGTACGAGTCTTGTTCAGCAACGGGAACTCATAGCCATCATCACGAATGAACATCGGACGCATCTTGATGGAAGAAGCAGTCGTGTCGGAGTTCTCCACAGACAATGCCGGGAAAAAACCCGCCAGAAGCTCATTCATGCCGATGGTTTTCATGAAAGTGTCACGATACTCAGCCAGAGACCACATACCGCGAACGCGTTCATGCGTCCAATATCCAGACATAAACTGAGCCTTCTCCCAGTTCTCAGGCAGATAATCCATATTGATGTAGTTGAACAGGTCGCCAGACGGCATCGGCGCGTAACGAGCGGAAACGACAGAACGAACCATCTCATCACCAACCTTTACAAGGCATTTGGTGGAGCGGCGGTCATCGTACCGAATCGTGTCAATGCCGTTATTGATTGCCTTCGCAAGATTAACGGGATTGACGCGGCGCATCCAGCTGTATCCTTCACGGATAAGCTTGGAATACCCAATCAGGCTTTCCGTAGCGGCAAGTCCGACAGGAATATGCTTGCCGCGAACGACACCGTACAGCTTACTGTTATTGGCGGCTTCCTGAACGATTTCTGCGGGAATACTGTACTTCTTTGCATCATCTGCAATGTACATCGGCTCCGCAAACATAGCTTCGAACTGAACATCAGTAATCTGCGTTTCAATCCATGCCGAATGACGGTCACGCTCCTGCAAGAAGTCAACGAAGAGGTCGCTGTTACCCTTAAAGGTTTCGATTGCGTTGTCCTTCCAATATTCGCTGTTCGGGGTCAGAATGTTGTTGTTGGTCATTTTTATCTCCTTTTTTAACAAAAAAAGAGCGTTCTGCTAAGAACACTCTCGATTAACGATAAATAAAAAACGCCTATCTCGAATCGAGATAGACGCTTCCCATGACGTATTTAGATTTTATGGTATACGCGGTTTGACCCGTGTACTTTTACTTATCATTTATCTAAATTATAGTAACTTTGCAGCAAACCGCAACATCATTTTCGAGATGACTGAAAAAGGCCGCTTCAAAACGAAGCGGCCCCATATACATTAAATTTTCATGATATCATCTTTCAACCATTGCAGATACCGGTATCGCTCTGCTTCATTCCGGATTCCCTGTAGAGCAAAGGTCACAAACGGCACATCCGTATCATGGTTATAAAGCCACGAATCGAAAGCGAGGGTCTCGAAAATATCATCATAGCAGGTGCTGCGCCGAAAATATTCGATGTCATCATCTTCGATTTCGTAGTCAACCTTTGCACGGATTTCTTCTGTGGTATAGTTTTCCGCTTTTGCAACAGTATTCACAAAGAACGGGATATTGCCTTCCTTCCATTCGGAAAACGGGTAATCATGGTCGCAGGAATTCTGAAAATATACACTCAGCGGCCATTTTTCACTTGCACTTTCAGACGGCATCATGACGATACCGAGCAGCTTGTGCTCCTCCCAATAGAGAAAACGGAAAGTAAACAGTGCTTCAAGCCAATATCTGTCGGCAGTATCTGCAAGCACATCAGCCCTGCGTGTTTTGCTTTCTGCATCCGCAATGTATCCGGTACGAACCGATGGAATATAATACCGATTGTCCTTGATGGTCTTTTTGACATTCTTTTCTGTCATCTGAGACTGCGTATATTTCAGCGCAATCTTCATGGCTTCCTGCAAGCTGTTTGCATGCGCGAAGCCCATACTAAAACCGTAACTCATATAATAATTTTCCTTTTCTTTCTGTTCTGGGTCAGAATGTTGTCTGTCGTTTTTTTGTTATCAGAACCAGATGCCAAACTGAGGTTCAGCGTCATCCAGCAGCCAATTCTGCCAGTCACGACAAGTCATCTTGCCAAAGGCTTCATGGTTTCGCAGAATGTAGCACAAAAGCTGCGATTTCTGCGCTGCGCTCATCCTCCTCGTTATTTTTTGATTCGCATTAAACGCTCCACTCGACGGACTCAGAAACATCAAAACAGCTGCAGCTTAAAAGCTGGCCGCCACAAATCGGACATCTCTCGTTATCGCAATTCGCGTGATGATAGAAGCCGATTTTTGCTCCGCAATCGCCGCAGCGGATATTCTTTTCCTCCGGAGTCCCTACATACTCTTCGTACCAGTCACCGGGGTCACCAACCTTGATGCGGTCATAAGACTTTGTGTTTTTGCCATGAACAACAATGCGTTTGAATCTGCAGCCATTTGCTTTGAGCATTTCGCGGCCACACTGACACTTTGCCATATTATTTCTCCTTTCACATTTCCGCTTTGGTTGGCTCGAAAAACATATCGCAATACCGGCAATGACAGATATCAATGTCGGGCGGTGTAGGGTCATCCAAGTCGGATTCGTTGTAAATATTTGTGCCTTCTACGGGGTTTAAGGGATAGTAATTTTCTCCCCCACCACAATCACAATCATGGATATATCGAAAAACACGCTTTGAGCCACAATACGGACATTTGTACATTTTATTTTCCTCCTTATAGGCAACAAAAAATCGCCTATCCCTTTTCGATAGGGATAGGCGATAAAAGCATTATGATTGATTTGTTGTTGTGATTTTTCTTATGCTTTCAGTATAAACACTTTGCAGCAATGGTCAAGATGACTTATCGAGCGATTCTTGCAGTTCTACAGACCCCAAACAAATAATATGTTTGGCAATGATATTTTCGAGGGGAACATAATGTTCATCCCAATATCTCGAATCATAGGAATGATTTCTGTTGTCACCCATCATGAAATAACACCCATCAGGCACATTGAACGGTCCAAAGTTTAACTTTTCTGGTTCTTCGTTCAGATAATCTTCTTTCAATACTTCTCCGTTTAAATAGAACACTCCGTCTTTTTCTTCAACAACATCACCGGGGACACCAATAATTCGTTTAATGTAGACTTGCTGTTCGGCTACATTGTCCGTGTCTCTTTTGAAGTAAACAATATCCCCTCTTTGCGGTTCACTGTTTTTATATGCTAATCGATACCCGAAATTAAGCGATGGGTAAGCTATTGTCGGGTACATAGAACCAGAAGGAATGATTGCCTCATAAAGCACTACTTGCATAAGAACGCAAAGCGCGATAAAGATAGCAAGACACTCCATCGCCATCTTGATGAACGGGTCAATTCTTTCAAATTTGTCAAATATTTTTTTCATAATAACACCAAAAAAGCCCCCTCATTACGAGGGGGCTATCTCTCTTTTAGTGCAGCAAATCAATGCCGCCGAAAACATTCAGGATAAACTGGATAAACTGATGGATAACGCTTGCGACATCCAATTCTATGCCAAATTCTCCGCACAGACAGGAAATCACAAAGAATGCCAACACCAAGAAAAACGCAGAATCAACAATATGCTTCGTACCCTTCATAACGAACATAACGATACAGAAGATAAGGACCATACCGATAGTGATGGGCAGATTATTGACATTCAAAATAAAATCAATACCCTGACGAATATACTGGCCGATAGATGTGCCGATACTGGACAAATCCATAACTTTCACCCCCTTTTCATAAAAAAACAAATGCACCTGAGGGTATCCATTCAAAAACACAGATTCCGACAAGCGCATTTATTTATCATATAAGCATATTCTATTAACTTTGCAGCAAAATGCAAGAAAAAATGACCGCTCACGAGGAGCGGCCATAAATTTAAGTGGTCGTGTTCAGATGTTCAATGCAGCTAATTCCGGTATCATTCGGCCAATCCAAAGCATAATTCGAGAGAGAATCAGCAAGGATATTGGATTCACGCGGAATCTGAATCGTTGCAATCTTGCAGGCAAGACGGTCAATGAATTTGCGAATAGAGTAAACTGTTCCATACGCGCCGTCAGGAATTGCGCTATACCCGGTAATTCCATCAACAACGGGACCGTTGTCATTCAGGACCTTTACTCGTTTGGCGTCTGCTGGAAGATTTTGAAGTGCAAACTCAACTGCTTTCGCTTCTGCTTCCTGAACACAGGATACAGATACATGCTTACACTGAGCATCTACGAGCTTCATCTCAAAATTATAGATAAGGAAAGCAATGCCAGCATTACTTCCGCTCTTATCATTTCGATAACTTGCATCCGTATAGATGACATAATCGTTACGCTGCAGGTTAGGACTCATAACGAGTTACCTCCACGCGGCGAACGCAGACATAGCATTCCTTGTCCTGCTTTTCGGAGAGGAAACGACAGGTAGGAATAGTCGGTGCGCCGGAATAAAGAGCGCTCTGAACTGCTTCAAGGGTATACTTGTCATTGACGAGCGCGTAATGCTCAGGCGTATTCTTATACAGTGCCTTGCGCATCTTACCAAACATCGTCATGACATTCTGTGCGGAATCCGTGACCTGCATCGTTTTACCGAGACTGTCATACATAACGAAAACAACGGACAACTTTTCAGTATTCTGCTGCGTGGCAACAGGTGCAGAAACGGGCGTCTGCGGCATAGCCTGAGGCGTAGTTGTGGTGGTATTCATCGGCTCCTGCTGCACAGCATTGCGCGGCTTATACGGAGTGAACTCATTGATTTCGGAACCCGTATAGCCAAGCTGAGCATGCACACTCTTGTATGCGGCTACTGCGTCATGGATATCCACGACGAAAGCGCAGAAATCAAGGAATGTGAACGGGACATTGATGCGCTTTACAGTTGCACCTTTTTTCAGCATATAACCGCCAGTCTCCGTAACCTCACCTTCGCCCTCCATGACCTGAAGGACGATATCGCTCTTGCTGCCGGGAGAAACCTGAACAGCGTAATAACGGCACGGTTTGATGACGTTTCCATTGGCGTCGCGTTTCTCGGAACTGCCACCATTGCTATCCCAAATAGCATTGGGATACTTGGAACCAGTCTCGCGAGCAGTCTTTACGCTGTTTGCATACTTCTTTCGGATGTCGCGAGACATCACGAGATAATAAAGCTGAGAAACGCTGCCTGCGCCCTCGAAATTCAGATAACCCTCAATGGCAGCTACCTGTTCGCATTTCGGTCGGCCACTGTGTTCAACGAAACTCAGATGAACCTTACCAATTCCGGCGCTGTCCATCTTTGCCTTTACAAAACTGCGTCCACTCTGCATTTGAGCAACATAATCTTTAACTTTCATATCCTTTGCCATAAAATTTCTCCTTTTTTTGTTTGACAGAAATAAAACAGCAGAGTACCTATCTTTGATTTATTTTCAAAGACAGAATACTCTGCTGACATTGCAAATCGGTTATTCGTTTTTTATTTCTGTTATACTTCGATTTTATCTACTTTGCAGCAAAATGCAATATGTAGTTAGCAATCACGGAATCGGACAGCTGCAATCAGGCAAAGACAGTCTGGGTCATCGTAAGACATGATAGCCATGGGCTTTCCACGTTCACTGAATCCGAGAATCAATTTGTTGGTTGTTTTGGGCAGTGCATTGATGGATTCAAGCAGGAATGCGGGATTGTAAGCGTTGATATATTCTTCCGGAATATCTTCATCTTTGAATGTACATGGGACTCTTGCCTTTATTGTACCAATATTCTGTGCTGTTCTAATGCATAAAGCGTTTTCTTCCAGCTCAAAAATTGTCTTTTTTGCCTGTGATATTCTTGACGGAAGCAGCGTGAGAATCTCTTGAATGACTTCTTTCAAATCGTCTACAGAAACTGATATCCACCAACGCTTTTCTGATATTACCTTTGTCATGTCACTAAATTGACCGAGATAACGGCACGACACGATGCTTAATGCTCCAACTGTGACAGAGATATGGTTTTGGTCATAAGTAATAAGCGCCTGCGATTCAGGGTTATCCCATGGATTTGAACAGATAAATCCAGATAACCATTGCGGAATCACTATTTCGCTATTTTTCTTTGTTGTATCTGCCGGAACATTAGCGCACACGATACGCGAACCATCTTGTAACTCCTAAGAGAGCAGAAGCTATTATTAAGACTGGTGTTGATAAGGTTAAGATTAGAACAATCCTTGGATGTAACTTTTACGCCGGAATACAGCAAAAGTGATGGATTATCACCCTTATACACCGCATAGTTGACTTTGGCAAATCCTTCGGCGAGTTTCCCTATCGGCAATGTCGCGACTTTCGCATCATTATCAAAATCAGGAATCATTGGGAAGGTTATATTGGCGTTTTCGATTTCAATAATTGAATTTTTTGAAATAAATGTAAGCGGGCTATTATTATCTTTGCGTTCAAGGATAATATCTCCTCGCTTGCCAATGATGGAAAACAGCATCCGGCTCTCTACAATTACTTCGCCATTTCCAGCAGCCTCACCGCACTCAATCGTAGATTCAAAAAATTGTGTTGCTCCATTCGTAACAGTCACATTGATGCAGTTATCTAAAATATCCAATTTGATGTAATCAGAAATACAAGTTCCATTAGAAATCGTCCCGCGTTCTGCCTTTGCGATAAACGACTGTGCTTCTTTTAGTTTTTCCTTGATTTTTTTGGTTAAAGTTAAGTGTATCAATGAAGTTCCCTCCAGAATCGGTTCTTATACTTTTATTGTAGGAACTTTGCAGCGAAAAGCAAAAGAAAAAGGGCATGTATCCGAAGATACACGCCCTTGTTTTACGCTGTTTTGCAGATTTCCATAATGATTTGTTGCTGGATACGTTCATCACGACAATGAAGCAGATAATCATCAATGCCTTTGAATCTTTCATCCCAAGCAAACGGCTGAAGCGGAAGCCCCTCCTCTTCTGCAATGGCATAAAGCTTATCAATGGCATTCTTGACAGTATCTTTTTCGTTTCGGTCCATATCAAAAGCATCAACAAGAATCTTGCAGCCTGCTTTTTTCTGTGTTCTTACGAATTTGCGAAACGCTTCACTGTTTGCAATACCGGAAATAGCACAGAACTGACGATGTTTATGGTCAATATCATGTGCTACCTGTGCTTTCAATGCTCCTTCCGTCACATAGACGACATTACCGGTGTTCCGTGGCGTTCCATCTACAACGCCGTATGTGGCGCGGTTGATTGCCTGACACCCGGAATCGTAACCGGAAGACGTAAACCAAATATAACGTCTGCGTTTTGCCTGCTTTGCCGGGAAACGAGAAAGATAAGTATCATCCATACGAATCTGCATAGAGAAAATCTTTCCGTTTCGCCCAAACGAAGGAACAAAGAATCCGGAACCGTAAAAGAATGTTTTGGTGTTTTTATCGTACAATCCCGGCAAGGAGATTCGATAGCTGTTGCCTTTCTTGTAGAAACCGGGAACGCCATCAAGTTTGATGTTCATATCATTGAGTTTCTGCATCAATGCATACATTTCCTCTTTATTTTCGGGAATGCTGCGATACAGACCATCTTCGATACCCTTTGCCGACATACCTCTGGATAACAGGTTGCTTTTATGCTTTTCTTTTAAAGGAAGCAAGGAAAGCAATACGCGATATGCACCATCAATCTCATCGGGACTTGCATATTTGGTTTTCTGCACTTCCTTTTGCGGCTTGATAATTTGTGCTTTACGCGCCTCGTAATCCTTACTGCCGGTTTTCAGGTCACCGTAAAGAGCTGAATGAATTTGCTTTGCGGCATCCTTATTGGTTTCGCATTCCGAGTGAAACATTCGATACAATGCCAAAACTCCGCCTTTTCCGTTAAAAGAAACAGAATAATCTCCGGATTTACTTGGTACAAAATCATATGTGTCTGATCCGCCTTTTACAGCAGTATATTTTGTTCCTGTCACCGCAGTTTTTGTTTTTGTTTTTTCAATCGTCCATGTAACTGTTGCTGCATCCATCTCGTACAAATGTATCCAATATACAGATCCGGCTCTCATAACTACTGAATAGTCAACTTTGCCTTCTAAAGTTCCGATACCGTTTATCTCGAATATCCTCTCTTTAACTTCCAGTTTCACATTTTCATTAGAGCGGAAATGATAACTTGCCGTTTCTTCCGGTATAAACTCATAAAAACCGCCTTTTCTCATATCATGAGTATACGTCTCGCCTACTTTGACCTGTACTTTTCCACCAGAACCACCCGGATCAATCGGAGTATATTCAGACTGTTTAATACACCAATATCTTCCATACGGCGCTAAATAATACGCATTCCCGGCAAGCATTTCTTCGGAATAAATCTGATTCCACTCTTCGTCATAAAAACCGCCTTCTACACTATAATATCCTGTCGTTTTCGGAACGAACTTATAGTAAACGCCATCTGTCTCATTAATATACACTTTGTCACACTATACTTCTTTTTCGATTCCTTTCAGAATTCCCCATTTTCCTGAAGCGTTTTCCCAACTGTATCTTCCGAGTGTAATCTCATAAACATTCTCTTTTTTTAATTTATAAAAAGACGATGAAGATAAAATTTCATTTCCTGTCTGTGTGTCTCTTATCTTAACTGACATCCCCTTTACAGAACGCACATAATAAACCCCGGATTCATCCACTGTCAATCTATAGTACGCCTCAGGCTTCTCCTCATTTAACTCTATATCAAATTCTCCGGGGGTAATATCTTTGACTTTTCCGGCTTTCCATTTTATAATTTTTTGAGATTCTGATGAATAATCTGATAATTCCAAATAATATGTTCCTGCTTTACGAAGTTCAACTCGTGAATTGATAATCTCCACATCTTGTGTTCCGTCTTCGGTTTCTTCCGTAATGCTCGCATACGT
>OICT01001165.1_pt1 | contig 10734 bp, 8 predicted proteins | sample 1581331 | NCBI WGS metagenome assembly OICT01 (sample SAMEA3882544, study PRJEB24775) | human gut metagenome | biome: human-associated habitat; feature: intestine environment; material: feces | place: Netherlands | collected 2009/2010 | reverse complement strand
CTTCGGCAGACCGGTTACCAGGTTACGGCCTCTGACGTCCATGGTCTCATTCTGTGCCAGTGGGAAACAGGAACCGATCTTGATCTTGATGTCCTCCGCTGTGCGCTCACCAATCAACAGATTGTGTTTCTTTCTCATGTAACGGACAATCGCCTCGTCAAAATCATCTCCGGCGATCTTGATGGAAGTGCTGACAACCGATCCCCCCAGAGAAATCACGGCGATGTCCGCGGTACCGCCGCCGATATCCACGATCATGTTGCCGCATGGTCTTGAAATATCGATTCCGGCTCCGATCGCTGCCGCAATCGGCTCCTCGATAATCGCCACCTCACGCGCACCTGCAGAATAGGTCGCATCCTCAACCGCTTTTTTCTCGACCTCGGTCACTCCGCTCGGCACACACACGCTGATGCGCGGCTTGCGGAATGTCTTCTTGCCAAGTGCCTTCTGGATGAAATACTTGATCATCTTCTCGGTGACAGTATAATCAGAAATAACACCCTGACGCAGCGGACGGACTGCTACAATGTTGCCGGGCGTTCTGCCGAGCATCAGTCTCGCTTCCTCTCCGATTGCCTTGATTTTGTTTGTATCACGATCAAAAGCCACTACTGACGGCTCCTTTAACACTACACCTTTGCCTTTAATATATACCAGGATACTTGCAGTACCAAGATCGATACCGATGTCATTCTGTGCCATAATGAAACGTTCCTTTCTCTGCTCCCCTGTTTTCTATCGTAAATGCCCGTTCGGGCGGGAAATCAAATCAATTTATATTGTAGCATAAGCCAGTAAAAAAGTATAGACCAAACCTCGCCGTCCTCCCTGTGGGATGCCGTCCTTCAATCTGCCGCCATCTGTTCCGGCGGCAGATTCTCTTTCAGCAATTCGCACAGGCCGCTGTACCGCAGGTTCTGCCGGACATTGGACATCATCCGGTTCACCACATCCCGCCGCCCGGCCACGATGCACAATTTGCGGGCGCGGGTCACGCCGGTGTAGAAGAGGTTGCGGTAGCAGAGCCTTGGCGGCACCTGCGCCACCGGCAGCACCACCGCCGGGAACTCGCTGCCCTGGCTCTTGTGCACCGTGATGGCGTAGGCGATCTCCAGCTCGTTCAGGTTTTCCGCCGGGTAGAGCAGGCGGCGGTCATCCATCCGCACCACCATGGAGCGGTCGCGCATGTTGATGGATTCCACAATGCCGATATCGCCGTTATAGGCTCCCACGCCCTGCTCCCCGCCAATGCGGTTCCAGACGATCTCGTAGTTGTTCCGCACCTGCATCACCTTATCGCCCACCCGGAACACCCGGGAGGCGCTCTGGAGCTGGGGTTTGCCCTTCTGCTCCGGGTTGAGCAGGTTCTGCAATTCCACATTCAGCGCCTGGGTGCCGGTGGGTCCCAGCTTGGTGGGGCAGAGCACCTGAATGTCCCTGACAGGGTCAAAGCCATAGCTCCGGGGCAGACGGGTGGTGACAAGATCGCACACCAGTTTCTGCGCCGCATCGCCGTCCGATTCCAGAAAGAAGAAATCGTCTGTCTTGCCGCCCTTCTGCAGCGGCTCACTGCTGATGATGTGGTGGGCGTTCTCCACAATGAGGCTGCGTTTAGCCTGCCGGAAGATCTCGTTCAGGCAGACCGTGGGCACCAGCCCGGAGCGGATGACCTCCCCCAGAATGTTGCCGGGCCCCACGCTGGGCAGCTGGTCGGCATCGCCCACCATGATAATGCGGCAGCTGTACCGCAGGGCTGCAATGAGCGCCTGAAACAGCTTCACATCCACCATACTCATCTCATCCAGAATGACCACATCGCATTTGAGCAGGTTCTTGTCATTGTGGATGAAGCTGACCACACCGCCGGAGTAATCCACCTCCAGCAGGCGGTGGATGGTAGAGGCCTTGCGGCCGGTCAGTTCACTCAGCCGTTTGGCCGCACGGCCCGTGGGAGCACAAAGCGCCACCCGGTCGGCCTGATGTTCCAGCAGCTGCAGGATGGCGTTGACCGTGGTGGTCTTGCCGGTGCCGGGGCCGCCGGTCAGCACAAGGCAGTTTTCGGTCATGGCCTTGCGGATGGCTTCCCGCTGCAGGGGCGCATAGGCAAAGCCCTGGGTCAGCTCCAGCACCTGAATGTTTTTATCAAGGTCCCGCACCGTCTGCTTTTCCCGCTTCGCCAGCAGGGCCAGCCGGTCGGCAATGGCCTGTTCTGCTTCCAGCAGGTCAGGCAGATAGATATACGGCACCGCCTCCAGCATCTTTACGCCAAGCTGCCCGGTCTCAATGCAGTGGTCCAGCGCACGGGCCAGCTTTTCGGGCGGCTGCTGGATGAAGTGGGATGCCGTGTCCAGCAGCTGCGCACGGGGCAGACAGGTGTGGCCGTTGCCCGCGTTATGGCGCAGGGTACGGAGAAGCGCCGCTTCCAGCCGCTGAGTGCAGTCCCCTTCCATGTGGTAATACTGTGCAATGCTGTCCGCATGACGGAAATCCAGCTGCAGGGGTTCCCCACAGAGCAGATAAGGGTTCTGGGAGATGGCCTGCATGGCACTGGGGCCAAAGACGCGGAACACCTCCATGGCGCGGCGGGGGCTGATCTCGAACTGGGCCAGATAGGCGATCAGCTCCCGCATTCCGAACATCCGCTTGAACTCCTGCTGGATGCGGTCGGCCTTGTCTGCCGAGATGCCGGGGATCAGGGTGAGCTGGGCGGGATTGTTGGCGATCACTTCCAGCGCCGCCGCGCCGAATTTGTCGATGATCTTATTGGCCGTGCGTGCCCCGATGTAAGGCAGAGAACCGCTGGCAAGGAAGGCATACACTGCCTCCAGATCCTTCGGCATATCGGTCTCGCATTCCTGGGCGTGGAACTGGCGGCCATAGGTGGCGTGGTTCTCATATTTACCGCAGCAGACCACACTCTCGCCCGCATGGAGCTCGCCCACGATCCCGCACACCACGGTGACCGTGCCGCCGCCGGAAATTTCAAACACCGTGTAGCCGTTATCCGGGTTCTCGTAGATAATGTCCTCCACCGTTCCCTCGATCTGTTCCAGCTCCATGCTCCTCACCCCCTTGTGACATAATTATTTATAGTATAATCGTTTTGGTGTTATTTGTAAAGGAATTGGGCAGGCCCTGCTCTATACAACCTCTCAGCTTTGGCGTTGCGTGAGGCTTTCCCTCTTCGCCAAGGCCTCCCCTACTAGGCAACAAAAGAGCCGCCCTTCTGCGGTTTCGCAAAAGAACGGCTCGGTCTTTATAAATTTGCGTGCGGTCTTGCTTTTTCCTGTTTCAGCTTCCGGAACACAACGATATACGCCGGGATCAGGAAGAAGCAGGCAAAGAACCAGGCCACCGGATTTGCAATGCAGGCGGCAAAATAGCCCCACAGCGGCACGAACAGGAAACCCACCAGAGCACGGGCGATCATCTCCGCCACACCCGCAAACATGGCCAGGCTGGAATAACCCAGACCCTGAATGGTGTAGCGGTAAATGATAAGGACCGCCAGCGGGATATAGAACACGCTGTTCCAGAAGATGAAGCTCTGGGCGTTGGCCATGATCTCGGTCTGGCTGCTCTCAAGGAACAGGCCGATCAAAGCCTTATCCAGCACGCGCAGGATCAGGAAGGATGCCACGCTGTACACACAGCCGATGCCCAAGGCGGTGTTCACGCCCTTGTTCACACGGTTCAGGTCGTGGGCACCCATGTTCTGGCTGGCGTAGGTGGTCATGGCCGTGCCAATGCTCTCCAGCGGGACGGACAGGAACTGCGCCGCCTTGCCGCCTGCAGTCTGCGCTGCCACGATGTCGCTGCCCAGGCCATTGACCGCACCCTGCAGCACAACGGAACCGATGGCCGTGATGCTGCACTGCAGGCCCATGGGGATGCCCATGCCGCACAGCTTGACACAGTGCTGTCTGCTCAGGCGGCTTTCTTCTCTGTTCCAGCGCAGCTCATTATAATGCTTGAGGATGTACCACAGGCTGCCCAGACCGGCCACTGCCTGGCTGAACACGGTGGCGAATGCCGCACCGAACACACCCATCTTAAAGGTGATGATGCAAAGCAGGTCCAGCCCGATGTTCAGAAAGCTTGCCATCAGCAGGAAATACAGAGGCCGCTTGCTGTCACCCAGAGCGCGCATCAGGGCGCTGGTCATGTTATACAGCAGAGTGAACGGGATGCCGATAAAGATGGTGCGGATGTAGATATCTGCCAGATCAATGATGTTGTCCGGGGTATTGGTCCAGACCAGAATGGAACGGGTCATGGCCACCGTGACCACGGTAAGCACTGCGGCAAAAAAGACGCTCAGCCAGACGGCATTGGCGGTGTAGCGGCGCATCTCCGCATAGTCTTTTGCACCGAATGTCCACGAGATGGGGATGGAGAAGCCGCAGGCAATGCCGTTGACAAAGCCCAGCACGAGATAGTTCAGACCGCCCACACTGCCGACCGCCGCCAGGGCTTCCACGCCCACAAAGCGGCCCACGATGATGGTATCCGCCAGATTATAGAACTGCTGGAACAGGCTGCCCAGCATCAGCGGCACCGCAAAGGCAAGGATCAGCTTGAGCGGGCTGCCCTGCGTCATATCTTTCGTCATACGCACGTTCCTCCTTGGGAAAGCATCACAGACCTTATCACACGAATTTTTTCCGACAAAAACGCCCTGCCGCGCAATGGGCAGGACGTTTTTGTTCATGTGGGTATTATATCAGGTTGCGATGAATTTTCAAGAGGTTTTTTCAAATTTTTCAGTGCTTCCCGGCCAGATGCTTCAGCAGCTGGAACAGAATGCTCCAGAACCCCGTTCCGGCATTGCCCGAAGGCGGGGTATCCTCATCCGGAACGCTCAGCGGCGGGTCATTCTGAATAGTGTGCGAGGAACTGTCTGGTACGCTCTTCCCGGGGGTGGTCGATGAGCTGTTTGGCAGGGCCCTCCTCCACGACCACGCCGCCATCCATGAACAGGATGCGGTCGGCCACGTCACGGGCAAAGTGCATCTCGTGGGTGACGATGATCATGGTGGTCTTGCGGTCGGCAAGGTCGCGCAGGACGCGCAGCACCTCGCCGGTCAGCTCCGGGTCGAGGGCCGAGGTCGGCTCGTCGAAGCAGAGAATGTCCGGGTGCAGAGCCAGTGCGCGGGCAATGGCCACACGCTGCTGCTGGCCGCCGGAGAGCTGATGCGGGTAGTGGCCGGCCCGCTCCGAAAGGCCCATCTGCGCCAGCAGCTCTCTTGCCTGCTGTTCCAGCTCCGCGTGGATGGCCTTTTTATTCGCCTGATACTCCGGGCGTTCCTTTGCCAGCAGTTCTCCTGCCAGCATCACGTTCTGTAAGGCCGTGTACTGCGGGAACAGGTTGAAGTTCTGGAACACCAGACCAAAATGGAGCCGCTTTTTGCGGATCTCACTTTCCTTCTGGGTGGCAGGGTCGGCGGCATCCCACATGGTCTCGCCGTTCACCTTGATCACACCCGTGTCAGGCCGTTCCAGAAAGTTCAGGCAGCGCAGCAGAGTTGTTTTGCCGGAACCGGACGAGCCGATGATCGCCAGCGCTTCCCCCTGCTCCAGATCCAGGGAGATGTCCTTCAGCACATGGGTCTCGCCAAAATTTTTCCCGATACCGGAAGCTTCGAGCAACGCCATAATCTATCTGCCTCCTTAGCAGCGGAAATAATCGAGCTTTTTTTCAGCCCAGTTGAACAGGATGGTCAGTGCGCCCACAAACACCAGGAAGAAGAGCGCGGTGGAGAATAGCGGCCAGATCAGGCCCTTTGCGCTGTACTCCTTGGCCATCATAATGATCTCCTTATTGGCAATGGTGTTTGCCAGCGAGGTATCCTTGACCAGCGTGATGATCTCGTTGCCCATGGGGGGCAGGATGCGCTTGACGACCTGAAGCAGAGTCACTTTGAAAAAGATCTGTGTTTTGGTCATGCCAAGCACCTGCCCGGCCTCAGTCTGCCCCTTGGGCACTGCTTCAATGCCGCCGCGGTAGATCTCAGAAAAATAGCAGGCATAGTTGATGGCAAAAGCCACCACCGCCGCCACCATCCGTCCGCCGGAGCCGGAGGGCCACGGGTTATTCATGCCCAGCAGGCCGGGGCCCAGATAGATCACAATGATCTGCAGCATCAGCGGGGTGCCGCGGATGATCCAGACAAAGGTCTTGACCAGCTCGGCCAGCGGCTTGCAGCGGCTCATGGAGCCAAACGAGACCACCAGCCCCAGCGGCAGTGCAAACAGCAGTGTCAGGGCAAAGAGCTCACAATTGAGCAGGAACGCGCCGGACAGGCGCATAAGAATCACAGACACAAAAACACACCTTTTTTATTCAGAATCCATATTCCCTTCCATCACAGCCGGTGAAAGTTCCCTCTGCTCGGGAGCCTTTCACGCATCGGCAACAAAAAGCCTCCCTCACCGAGGGAGGTTGCATCGCATCGCGATGACGGAAGGAGTTGTTCAACAAATTCAGTCAGCCAGTGCCAAATCGTACTTATCGGCCAGTGCCTGCATGGTACCATCGGCCTTCAGTGCATCAAAGGCCTCATCCACAGCGGCGGCAGCATCACTGTCCTTGCGGAATGCCACGCCGTACTCCTCGGCGTTCAGCTCGTCCACGATCTTCAGGTCGGCATAGTCAGTGCCCTCACCGATCATGGCGTTGGCCAGGGTCAGGTCAAGTACAGCGGCATCGGCAGTGCCTGCGGCAACTTCCATCAGGCAGTCGGTCTGAACGCCCTTGGAAACGTAATCAGCCTGTGCCAGGTTCTCGTCCCCCTCAATGGCGGCCTCACCGGCGGAACCAGCCTCGGCAACCACGGTCTTCCCCACCAGATCAGCGGTAGAGGTATAATCGGTGCCATCTTTCACAACGACCACCTGTGCATTCTTTGCATAAGCCTTGGTGGTAGCGGTGTTCTGCATGATGTCATCGGTCAGGGTCATACCGTTCCAGATGCAGTCGATACTCTTGGCATCCAGCTCCACGACCTTGGTATCCCAGTTGATCTCCACAAACTCCGGCTCCACGCCCAGCTTTTCGCAGACAGCAGTGGCCAGCTCGGTATCAAAACCGGTGAAGTTGCCATCGGCATCGGTGTAGTTCATGGGCTCGTAAACAGTGTAGCCAATGACCAGCTTGCCCTTGCCCTTGATGTAATCCAGGTCGCTGCCTGCGGTCTGGGATGCGGCAGCACTGCCGGAAGCAGAGGCCGAAGCAGATGCGGCAGTGGAAATGGAAGCGGCACCGCCGCAGGCGGCAAGGCTCAGTGCCATGGCACCGGCCAGGAATGCGGATACAAGACGTTTCATATACGGTTCCTCCCTCAGTGGCAAGCAGCTTTGTTTTATTGCTTTACCATGCTAAATTGCTAAACTGTGGTTATAGAATAGCGCGTTTTCTGCCATTTGGCAAGGGGGAAACCTGATTTTTCGCAGTTTGCTCAAATCTTTACCGCTTTACCACGGCAAAGCGGGCAATTTGACAAAACAAAAACGCCGCGTCGGCAGCTGCCAGACGCGGCGAGATGTTTCTCTCTGAAAATTCAGCGGAATGCCACCGCCCCCCTATCCGGGAGAGCCGGTGCGCGATTGCGAGACCGAAAAGGGCTTCCCCCTCAGCTCAGGGCATCCAGCGCCGCCTTTTGCAGATCGGTGATGTCAATGGTACACAGAGCCTTCAGGTCGGCATCGCCGCCGGAAAGCCCGGCGATCTCGGTGCGGGTCTTGCCCTTGAGGGCATCACAGAAGCCCTCGCTGTGCTCATACCACTCCTTGCCCAGCGCCGACGCACCGCGCATCCCGTAGTCCTCACCCAGCTCCAGCTTGGTCTTGACATCCTCGGCAACAGTAACAACGCCGTCAGCATCAACGGTGGCCTTGGCCTGAACAACGTCGAAGGAGATGGCAACGATCTTACCATCCTGATCGAAGGTAGCCTCGCAGACGGTAACGTCAGCCTCGGTCTTGGCGGGATCTTCATCCTCGGCATCGGTGCCGCTCATGGAAGTAACCATGCCCAGACCGGTCTTGTAGGTGGAAGCGGAAGGCGTGGGATCAGGGGTAGGAGCGGGCTTTTCGCCGCAGGCTACCAGAGAAAGAGCCATCATCGCAACCAGAAGGATCGCAATAAACTTTTTCATTTTCTTTTCCTCCTTGAAAAGTATGTATCGTTTTGGTTTTTTTGTTCGATACCCGTCTATTATACTGTTTTACAAGTTATTCCGCAAGATGCCTATAAATTTTTTGTGAAAATGCTGTGTTTTCTAATTCGATAATCTGTATATCTGTTAATTGTAACAGCACACGAATGTGCAAAACTGTATGGGGAGGAAATACAAAGATTGATTTTATGCCATAAGAATTGTAGAATATAAAGAAAGACAAGAAACGGAGAGTTCAAGATGAAAAAACTGATTGCTTTACTGGCGGCGGTGTTCTTGCTGCTGCCCGGATGCGGCGTCCAAAAGGCGCCTGATACCGGCTACACCAAATATTCCGCCCAGTTCTACGGGACCTTTGATACGGTGGTGCAGATCGTGGGGTACTGCAAGACCGAGGAGGAGTTTTCGCGGTATGCGGGGCAGATCAAGAGCCGGATGGAGGAGCTTCACCGGCTTTATGATATCTACTATGAATACAGCGGTGAGAATAACCTGAAAACCGTAAACGACATGGCCGGGAAAGCGCCGGTCACCGTCCGGGAGGAAATTCTCGATTTGCTCGAGTTTTGCGAGGAATGGTACGGCAAAACCGACGGCAAGGTCAATATTGCATTGGGGCCGGTGCTTTCGGTCTGGCATAAGTATATGGCGCGCTATTCCGCCGACCCGACCGATGCCAAGCTGCCCGATATGGATATCCTGCGGGAAAAGCTGACCCTCTGCAATATAGAGGATGTCATAGTAGACAGGGAAGCGGGGACGGTGTACCTTGCAAAGGAAGGCATGAGCCTGGATGTCGGTGCGGTGGCAAAGGGCTACGCTGCGGAGCTGGCCTGCCGGGAGGCCTATCAAAGCGGGTTCACCTCCTTTATCGTCAGCGCCGGCGGGAATATCGTAGCGGGGGATGCGCCGCTGGACGGTGTGCGCTCCGGCTGGGGAATCGGCATTCAGGATCCGTTTACGGCGCAGGAGCCGGGCGGCGGCAATTCCATCGATGTGGCATATGTCAGCAATACCTGTGTTGTCACCAGCGGGGATTATCAGCGCTTTTATATGGTAGGGGACAGGCGGGTGCATCATATCATCGACCCCGATACGCTGATGCCTGCCGACTACTACCGCGGGGTCACCGTCATTACCCCGGACAGCGGTATCGCCGACCTTGCCTCCACCACCCTTTATACGCTGCCGTTTGAACGCTCCCGGGCGATGGCCGAGGCGATGGGCTGGGAGGTCATGTGGATCTTTGCGGACGGTACGGTGGAGTGTACCGACGGGATGCTGCCGCTGCTGCGGGACCGGGGAGGCGCCACCGGGCTTTTATAATCTGTTCAAAAATTATCTTTTGATTGGGCTTTACTGATTTGCCGAGTTCATGTATAATAGATGGGAAGTTGTATCATCAGCATAAGGGGGAATAATATTTGGACCGTTTCAGTCCTTTGGAGCTCCGCTATAAACGGGTGGTGCTGAAATTGAGCGGTGAGGCCTTGGCCGGGAAACAGGGTAACGGCATTGATTATGATGTGGTGCTGGAGATCTGCAAGAACATAAAAACCGCCGTAAATAACCTCGGCGTCCAGATGGGCGTAGTGGTAGGCGGCGGAAACTTCTGGCGCGGGCTGAAGGACGGCGGCGACCGGATGGAACGGGTCCGGGCCGACCACATGGGGATGCTGGCCACCGCCATCAATGCCCTGGCCGTGGCCGACGTGCTGGAGCAGAAGGGGGTGGCCGTCCGGGTGCAGACCGCCATCGAGATGCGCGCCATCGCCGAGCCCTACATCCGCTCCCGGGCCATCCGGCACCTGGAGAAGGGCCGTGTGGTGATCTTCGGCTGCGGCACCGGCAATCCCTTTTTCTCCACCGATACCGCTGCGGCGCTGCGGGCGGCTGAAATTGATGCCGATGCGATCCTGAAGGCCACCATGGTGGACGGCGTCTACGATAAGGACCCCAGAAAGTTCCCCGATGCCAAGCGGTATAAGACCGTCAGCTTTAGCCAGGTGCTGGCGCAAAACCTGAATGTGATGGATATGACGGCGGCCTCCCTGTGCCGGGAAAGCAAGATCCCGATCGTTGTATTCGATCTTTCCGACCCTACGAATATTTGCCGTGCGCTGTGCGGCTATGATATTGGAACTATTGTGAAGGAGGAATAAAAGATGAACTATGCGCAGATCAAACCCTGTTCTATTGAGAATGGCACGGGCGTGAGGGTGTCTTTGTTTGTGTCCGGATGCAGACATCACTGCAAAGAGTGTTTTAATGAGGAAACATGGAGTTTTGAGTATGGAAAGCCTTTTACAGAAGAAACAGAAGAACAGATTTTGAAATTATTGGAACCATCTTATATATCTGGACTTACAGTATTGGGCGGAGAACCTATGGAATATATGAATCAGGAAGTCCTCTTTCCTTTTTTAAAAAAGGTAAAAGAACGCTTCCCAGAGAAGAGTATCTGGTGCTTTACTGGTTATGTTTATGAAAAGGACATTTTACACAGAATGATTCCAAAGTGGAAGTATACAAAGAAGATGTTAGAACAGATCGA
>OICT01001163.1_pt1 | contig 10744 bp, 6 predicted proteins | sample 1581331 | NCBI WGS metagenome assembly OICT01 (sample SAMEA3882544, study PRJEB24775) | human gut metagenome | biome: human-associated habitat; feature: intestine environment; material: feces | place: Netherlands | collected 2009/2010 | reverse complement strand
GTACAGCACATGGGCAATGGCGTTCAACTGGTGCGGTCGAAGGGTGATTTCCGGGTTCATGCCCGGAAATTTCAGGTGACTGCCATCGTACTCGCGGGGACGCAGCGCATTGAACTTTTCATTGTAGATGGCAACCAAACGCTGGCGGCGTTCCGGCTCCTTGAAAATCCAATCTTGGAACTGCTCACAAATCAGGCGTTGCTTTTCCTGTGCAGCCTGCGTTGCCTCCTTATTCAGTACCCAAGAAACACTTCCGTCAGCAGCCGTAACTTTATCCCGAATTTGCGTAGAGCGCAGGTTCAGGGCGTTCTCCGCAATCAGGTAGGCATTGGCGCGGTTCGTACCGTAAGTCACCGTTGCTTTGATATTGCCGTCACCAAATTTCTTGTTAGTGATGGCCCAGCTGCCGGTATACGCTGCAAACTCCACTTTGACCATCCGCCGCGTATAATAGGGTGCATCCAGCAGTTCCTCCAAGAACTGCTGCACATACTCTGCGGGAATCCAAGTAGCGCCAAGACGGACACTGATCTCACTGGCTTCCAAATCATTGGGCTGCACCTTTTCGAGCGCAGCTACGTTGACTTGAAACTGAGGATCATTCGTTGCCACCGCTTTTGCTGCCTGCAATTTTTCACGGACGTTCCCGGACAGGTATTCATCCGCAGGGAGGTAGATGGGATTGCCATCGGTATCGACCTTTACGGGGTCACGGAAGATAATGCCGGTCAGATCGTTGATGATGCTTTCGGTGGTTTTCCCGGTCAGCTTGGACATATACTCCAAGTCAACATGGCCCTGCTCGGAGAGACTGAGTGCCAGCGATTCCTCTGCGGTATCCACATGGTCAACTGCCTGTGCGGGGCGGATCGTTCGCTTGGTGAACATATCCGTCTTGCCCTTGAAATTTCCCTCATCGTCCAGATCTTCCAAGGAGCAAAGCAGGAAGTAGCCGGAATCCTCACGGAACGCGGATGCTGTGCCACGGCTGTTGATAAGACCGTATTTCTTGCGGTAGGCATCGTATTGGTCGTTCAGACGGGCTTGCAGCTTTTCAATATACTCATCCGGAAAGTTTTCCAGCTGGGCGTCAATCAGTTCGCGGCAGGTATCCCGCAGGGGCACCAGTGCGCGGATGCGGGCCAGCGTAGTATCTCCGCCCTTTACCACTCGCATCTTGGAGTTCTCGCGGTAGTAAATGACGTCATCCTTTACGGTATAGCTGAAATTGCGCACATTGGGGTCCGCATCAATGGTGCCGCTTTCTTCTTCGGTATATTCCTGCTCGTCCACCAATGTGTACTCGGCGTGTAGGGTAGAAAGCGCTGCATCCAGCTGCTCCGCCAGCGGGCTTTGCTCATTCGGCACACAGGTAGAGCGCATTCCGTAGGGACCGCTGACCATCTGCATATTGCCGCAGACCATTTCCGGGTGGTCGATGAAATACTGATTCAGCGGGATTCCGTTTTCTGTTTCTCCAACATGTATCCACGGTGCGTCCTGCTCCAAGACTCTGCCGCGCTTTTGCAGAAACAGAATGTCGGAGGTCACTTCCGTACCGGCATTGCTCTTGAACGTGGTATTGGGCAGGCGTACCGCGCCGATCAGGTCACACCGCGCGGCAAGGTATTGGCGCACATCCTCGGACTTTTTATCCAGTGTACCGGAAGTGGTGATGAACGCCATAATGCCGCCGACACGCAGTTTGTCTACCGTCTTGGCAAGAAAGTAATCGTGAATTTGGAAGTGCAGCTTATCATACCGGCGGTCGCTGACCTGATACTGTCCAAACGGCACATTGCCGATGGCAAGGTCAAAGAAGTCACGCCTGTCGGTGGTCTCAAAGCCGCCTACTGTGATGTCCGCCTTGGGATAGAGCTGCTTTGCGATGCGCCCGGAAACCGGGTCCAGCTCCACGCCGTACAGACGGCTGTTTCGCATTTTCTCCGGCAGCATACCAAAGAAATTGCCCACACCCATAGACGGCTCCAGAATATTTCCGGCCTCAAATCCCATACGGTCCACCGCTTCATAGATGGCCTGAATGACCGTAGGGCTGGTGTAATGGGCGTTGAGGGTAGAGCTTCTGGCGGCGGCATATTCCTCCGGGGTCAGCAGCTCTTTCAGCTGGGCATACTCGGAAACCCATGCCGGTTTCTCCGGGTCAAAAGCATCAGAGAGACCGCCCCAGCCCACATATCGAGAAAGAACCTCCTGCTGTTCGGGGCTTGCCTGCTGTCCGGCAGCTTCCAGCTCTTTCAGCAAACGAATCGCATTGACATTTGCCTGGAACTTGGCTTTCGGACCGCCTTCGCCCAAATGCTCATCAGTAATGCGGAAGTTTTTTGCATTGCGACGCAGGTTAGCCTTGTATTCCTCATAGGAGGCTTCCTCGGCAGCTTTGGCATTGGGGAAGGTCTGCCACTGGCCATTGACCTGAATGGAAACCGGGTGTTCGTCCAGCACTTCCTCAAAGGTTTTCTCCGGCTCTGTCACAGGGGCTGGTGGCTCCGGCTCCTCGATATGCAGTCGTTCCACCACCACATCATAAGGCAGATTGTTCTTATCGCCCGGATAGACGGCCATGGTCTCGGAATGGAAGGTCGGGGATTCGGTAGCCGGTTGGGGCTGTTCCTGTCCAAAACCGTCCTGCTGACGGGCATACATCCCGCGCAGCAAAGGCGCAACCTCATCCCAGCGGAAATACAGCATAGCCAGACGCTTTTCCTCTGCATCCATGACTTCCAGTTCTATGCCCTGTGCCGTGGTACGGTAATCGGCAATATCGCCGGTCTCCAGATTCAGTGTCTCGATCTCACCGGAATAGGCTCTGCTCAGCCAGTAGGCGATCTCGCTGTTGCTCCTGCCGGATTGCAGCAGCGTGGAAATCTGCTTTTTATCCGCTTCATCCATCAGTCCATGAGCCAATACATCCCGCAAGTCCTGATCTGCCTTGTCCGGGTCAATAGGAAGAAACTCGGTATAGTAAGCATTGCGGCGGTCTGCCCGAAGCAGCTGCTCGAACTGTTCTTTGCGCTCTGCCCGGTAGATGGGATATACCATCCCGGTGGGCAGAAGCTGTACGGTGTCCTCCCGCAGCTCGGTGATCTGATAGGCGTCATCCTCGATATACACGGTATCGCCCACGGCATAGACCGGGGCGGCTGGGTCATAGGAGGTTCTTTGCGGAATTGGGCGGCGAACTGCGTCATATTCCTCATCGGAAATGGAAACTTTGGAAGTCTGCTCTGTCTCGGCATCTGCGATCTGCTCGGCATCTGACATCACCTGTTGGATAAACGGATCATTGTCCAGTTTTTCCGGGTCTGCCACCTGGCCGTTGACGATCCCTCTTTCTTCCAGAGCTTCCCGGATGGCGATTGGGTCGATGTCGTCAAAACGGTTCTGTTCTTCTTCGGTATAGAACCGGTCCTCCTGAATGAGCTGGGCAAGCCTGCGCTGTACCTTCGGCCAGGGCAGCTGCGTTTCCTCCGGGCTTCCGGCACGGACAACGAACGGGATGTTGCTGCCACTGTATTCCTGAGCCAGCCATGCAGCGGTATCTTTCTCTCTTGCATGGTCTTTCATATAACGGACGACAGCGTGTTTACTCTCGATATTGCCGTTCCATGCACAAATGGCAGTATCAATATCTTCCTGAGAAAGAGGGCGCAGAAGTTCATGGAGCTTTGGATAGGTTTCGTCGATCACTTCCCGGTGCAAACGCTGGCGGAACTCCGGTATATCAGAATAAAGGCGGATCAGCTCCATATCCTTAGAACCAAGGACCGCACGGCGCACAGCGGCATTACCCTCGATGACAGCATTTTCACGGTCAGAATGACCGCAGGCATTGCGATATGCGGTATCCTCGGAAATGGCGGCAGTCACCACAGGCTTATACTGCTCAAACTGCTCCCCAAGGGTAGGCTTTGGCGTTTCTTCCTCCATCTCCGGCTGCTGGGCTTGAATGGCATCTTCTTCGGCCAGTTCCTTTTCAGACTGGATTTTGTCATACTGCGCCTGTTCCTGTTCGGTAAGATAGCGGTCTTTCTGGACAAGTGAGGTAATGCGCTTGGCAACCTTTTCCCAGTTCAAGTGAACATCCGGGCAGTCCTGCTTTTTATAGTGCAGTCCTTTCCCATCGTGATCTTCGCCGCTGTGTGTTGCGCCGGACAGGGCATGAGAGCGTCCGCCAATGCCATACTCGTCTTTGAGGAATCTCACTTTCTCCTTATCCGTATGGTTTGCCATGAAGAACGCATAGATACGGCCTTTTCCTCCGGCGAAACTGCTGCCGCCGGTCATAGCGGCGTCGATCTCATCCTCGGTAATGAAGTGCTGAACGGTTGGCACTTGGGAAAGGTCTGAAGGAAAGGTCCTGCGGGGCAGGTCAAGGTCCTTCAGGTTCTCCCAGATCTCCCTTGGTCTGTGATAGTGAAAACGCAACAGGTCACGGTCCTGCTGATAGGCAGTCCAGAAGGCGGCGTATTCTTCCTTGAGGGTCTGGCGGAAAGCCGGGTCACTCAGCTGCTCCGTCAGGCGGCGAGTCTCCTCCGGGAAACCATTGCCTTTGATCTCTGACAGGCAGGACAAATATCCGGCTTCTCTGGCACCCTCACTGAGATCGTGATACAGATACCAGAGCTTTTCTGCAAGGAGGGAGCGTTCATAGCCTGCCGCTTCTGCAAGCTCCACATTGGAGGCAAACTGGCCGCTCTCCAAAAGCTCCCCGATACGCTCTGCGGCGCTCTCCCAGGAAATGACCTGGGCAGACCTGTCATAACGGACAGACTTCCCGTGGGAAAGATGGATACCATCCTCGGCATACCATGCGCTCACACTGCCAAGGCCATTGCCGCCGTGGTACAGCGTTTTCAGTATCTCGGCAATCTCAGCGGTGGTTTTCTGCTTTTCAAAGGCTGCAACCACACGCTCCCTTTGACGGTCTGTATTGCCGCCCAAACGCAGCACATGGTCGATGTCATTTTGGGCAAAAGAAAAAGCAGAGGATGTATGCGCTACATTCTCTGCTTCATCTATGGATTGGATCTGTTCCGCTTCGGAGAGGAACAGGTTTAGAGTCAGCTGTTGATAAGCTCCGCCATCAGGATTTCCTCGGCCTGAGCTTTGCAGGTGTTCATCAGCCCCACCCACTTCATGGGATCGCTGGCTTTCAGTTCCTCGGTGGCTCCCGCTTCCTTCGCCAGCTGGGGCATCATCTGCTCCAGTCTGCTCTGGGCGGTCTCGTCGATCTCCAGAAGGTGCGGGTACAACTTCTCGCTCAGCAACATCTGGTTGTAGAGGATGGGACGATGTTCCTTCAGGTAGGTTTTCCTCATCCTGCCGTACTTGCCCAGGGGTTTCTCCGGCTGCTGGCTCAGCTTCAGGTCGGGAATCAGATAGTCTCCGTTCTGGATATAGGTCATGGGATTGTTCATCTTGTTTGCTCCTTTCTTGGTTGGCTTCGCGCTCTGCATTTCGGACGGTAACGCCGATCTGCCGCAGCACCTGCTGGTTGATCTGGCTGACCGCTGTTCCCAGCGCCCCGATGGTGGACGGGGTGTTGAAATCAAAGATCGCCATGAAATCTTCGTGGTCGAAGTAGCGTTCCGGCTCCAGTCCACAGCGGGACATCAAAGCGTAAGTGATGCTGACGGTGGCTGCTGCCTTGAACTGTACTCCGATGTTAAACTCATCATATTCCTCCAAAAAGGAACCGTCAACGATATAGAAGAAGTCCTGCTGATGCTCCGTCCAGTATTCCTCAGCCAGTTTTCCGGCTACCTCGGTGAGCTGTCCGGCAAGGTCATCACCGGAAACATCATAGGTGCGCTCAAGCATGGCCTGCACCGAATCCAAATGGCGCTCCTCCAGCTGCCACAGCCAGGGAGTGCGGGAATGTTCACGGGTTCCGGTGTCGGAAATATCAAAAACATAGCGCAGGCGGGGCCTGTCCCCGGAATCGTCCACCAGAGCAATTCCCTTGGAGCCGCGCCTTACATACCGGCCCATCTTTTCATTCCACAAATCGTACTCTGCACAGGCGGTGGCGTCCGGACGCTGGGCGTAGATCATCAACTGCTCATGGAACGGGTACTTGTAAAGGCGGGAAGCAGTGGTGAGAAACCCTGCCCATTCCTGCCAGCTCCCCGTGAGCTGCGTTGTTACCTTCTCCGCCATCTGTGCATATAGTTCAGCTTTGGTTGGCATAGTGTTCTGTCCTCCTTTCAGTTTTGGGGTAAAAGAAAAGCAGGAAACCTAAAAAAGATTTCCTGCTTGTTGCTTTATGGCTTCTTATGCAATATTCTTCTTTTTCTTGGCCACAATAAATCCAATTATCATAAGCACATTCAAAACAAATACTACAACACTGCCTTCAATTTTATAAATTCCACCAGATAGCAGTTGATTGCCACCGAATGTCATATTAAACAAATGCGGATAGTCCTCTGGAAGTGATACTCCTCCCAAAATAATCGCTCCTACACTATTCCAGAGAAAATGAATGATTATAGGGGCAATCAAAGAATTTGTATATTCCAAAACTGCTGTCATAAACAAACTCATTGTCAAAACATTCAAAACAGGGAGAATTCCCGCTTCAAATGCACCTCCATGTGCAAAAGTAAACAGCATGGTAGACACAACAGTTGCCGCAACTACATTGTAGTTTCTCTTTATCATCTGATATAGATAACCACGAACCAACATTTCCTGCATAATTGTGTTGATAAAGGCTGATAGTATCCAGAGCCAAAGCATAGAAATATGATTAGTATCTTCTATCCGCGCAGACCCGGTAAAAAGCAAAATACCAACAGATATACCTAACCAGCTTAGACCCACTATCCCTCCTAATGTACTATTATAGACGAGGCGTTGTGTGAGATGTAACTTGGTTTTTTTATGATCTACAAACCAAAAAATGACGGTCACAACAACAATCGCTAAAAACGGTATTAGTTCTGCAAAAAACCTCCACAACGCTGCATTGGCAATATCAGGAATCGGTATAACTGATGCGCAAATTGCCCATCCAACAAAGAAAATGATAGATTTTAATGATACTTCTATTAGCTTTTTCATATTTCTAAAACTCCTTGGTACTTTCTAATTTACACAAAGTATATTATACATCACCTTGTCAAGGAGTTGCATCCTTTTTTTGTAAAACTCTACTCCAAAAATAGTAGCATAAATAGCTTTCTGTCCCCTACAAAGAACAGCTTTAGGCTTACTAGTCAAAATCCGGGTACAATTCCAATTCCGCAAATTCATCATCCGTCATGGTTTGAAGCTTGCAAAGGGCGCTGTCGGTCAGCTCCCTCAGTTCCGTTTCCTCTGGCGAAAGCTCGCCGCGCATCTCACGCAGGCTGTCGATCAGTCCGGTGCGGCTACCGGTATTGTAAATGCACATCAGGTTCATTTCCTCAAAAGTAAAGTTTCCCATATCAAATCTCCCTTTCCGCACTCTTTTTTGGCGCTATCTTTTTGTGTTCTGCCTTGGGCTGGCTTTTCAGCTGCTCCATGACGGACTTTTTCTTTTCCCGTTCCTCCCGATGGGCAGCGGCAGCCAGATCCATCAGGGAAATGGGCTGACCGCTGCGGGCCTGCTGTTCCAGCTCTGCCACCGTAGGCTCTTTTGCGCCATTGTTGATGATACCGTCGATCATGCCGTAATCGTCCTCCACGGCCATCTCCGCATTTTTCAGCGGATTGTCCGGCAGGAATCCGGGGATCTGGGTAAAACCAACACTGTCACAGTAATGACAGGATACCTTACCGTCCTGCTTGATCGCAACGATGTCACTGACACTCATAGAAGGACTGTGAAAATCCGCCGGCTTTTGCAGATTAAACTGCTCATATAGTTTTTCCAGCTGCTCCGGTACCGTGCCAGACTCCCTCAGCGGAGCTGTGTAAATGAGGTCATAATTGCTGCGGTCTATGGAAATGTCATGGGACTTTAACCAATCCAGATTCATAAAGCGCACATTCTGCGGATCGTCACGGCTCACCTGATAGATGGCAAAGCAATCTCTGTTCTGAGCGAGAAATGCTTCTTCCCGTTCCTGCTGATGTTCCTGGCGCTCCATGACCTTTTCGTGGAACTGAGGGCTTTTCTCCCATTCCTCACGGTCCACACCGAAAAGGCCGCCATGATCCATGATTTCCTGCGAGTCAAATACCATACTCTCCGTATTGTCCTCATGCAGCACATAGACAGTCAAACCAGCGGCATCCAGTTCCAGCGCCCGTTCTCTGGTGACAGGGAGCATCCCATCATAGAAGTAGCCGTATTCCTGCATATCCGGTGTGGATACCTGCTCATCCGGCATGGGGTATTCATCCAGTGCCTGCTCCTGTGCTTCCGGCAGCTGGGAAGAAGCAGCCATCTGACTGACCTCTGCCTGCATCTGCTGGTAGGCAGCTTCCTGCAAGGTCTCAATCATGGACAACGGTGCGTATTTTACCGAGTCTCTGCCCAAATCGTTGTCATCACAAATCTGGAGAACTGCCTTCATGCGGGAAATCTCCGGCATATCCAGCTGACCACCATCCAGCTCTTTCATGGATGCGGCATCGTAAAGGGTATAGTCCCAGCCGCTGTCACAGGACTGGATATGAAGATAGGTGGCATCGTCAATCAGAAACAAAGCCTCCTGCTGGTTGGCATCCGCCCCCAGCACTTCCATTTCCGGCATTGCCGCAGCCAGTTCCTTTACCGCTTTTTGCACCAGAGGATTATCACGGTAATAGTCGATTGCCTGGATGGTGTCCAGGTCAATGGTCTGGCCGGTCAAAATCGGAAAAGGTCCTTCATAGTCGCTTCCGTCTTTCAGCTCAAAACCAATGCCTTTGATCCCGTTCATTCGCTCTGCTGGAATCTCCTGATAAATGCGGACAGCTTCCTCCAAAGACAGGTTATCGTGGTATTCTCCGAGGTTTGGAAATTCCATGCACTCTGCTACATAGTAGGTCAGATCGCCGGTCGGCAGCCTATCAGATACCTTAATGGCATCTGCTGGCTGCTCTATCGGGGATGGCTCGATGACTTCAAGAAGTCTTCCTTCGATTTTATCTCGTTTCTTTTTATTAATGGAGAAGCGTACTATCTGACCTTCTAACGCATTTTTTACGATTACTTTCTGCCCCTCAATATCTATAATTCCTTTATTAGGGAATTCGATTCGGATGACTTTTCCCTCAAAAATATCTCCTTTTTTCATAAAATAATTCCTTTCTATATACACAAAAAATGGAAAGGATGCTGCAATGTACACCCTTTTCCATTATATTCAAGAATGTCCCGGCTTTCTTGCACGAGTACATTTATATTATTTTTTAAATTTTCAGTTCGGTAAATTTGGATTTATAATATCCATGTCCGTAATGGGCCTCGCCTTCATCATCGATTTCCATAATGAGAAATGTTGGCATATGATCAGGTTGTCTTGGGTAAGAAACGCTTCCCGGATTTAATATCGTTACATCTTCATCGATTTCGATGTATGGTTTATGCGTATGACCAAACATAACAATATCGATACTATTTTGAAGTGCATACTGTTTTAAGCGTTCTACACCGCGATATACGTAAAAAGTATGTCCGTGAACAACCAGTACCTTATAATCGCCAATATTAAAAATGTCTTGTGCAGGAAGATCAAGATTATAGTCGTTGTTTCCGGAAACCATATGTACCGGACAATCTACCAATGAACGGATATAATCGTCTCCTCGCTCTACATCTCCACAATGGATGAGCATATCGATTGGTCCAACCTGCTCGATTACTCCTGCCACATCGTCATTACGTCCATGCGAATCACTGATTACCAAAATTCTCATTTTCTTTTCACTCATCTATTTATAAAATCTCCTTTATCTGGCGCAATGCCTTTCCACGATGACTGATTTCGTTCTTTTCTTCTGCTGAAAGCTGAGCCGTTGTCTTTCCTTTCTCTGGAAGATAGAAAATAGGGTCGTAACCGAAACCATTTTCTCCGGCTGGTTCCTGTGCGATTCTTCCCTCAATCGTTGCCCGGCGTGTCTCTACTCGTCCATCTGGAAATGCCGCTGCGATCACGCAGACGAAACGAGCACTTCTTACGATATCAGGGACGCCATGCAGTCTGTCTAAAATAATCTGATTTTTAATGCGATAAGATGTATTCTCTCCCATATAGCGGGCTGAATATACTCCTGGCTCTTTATTCAGATAATCTACTTCTAAACCGGAATCATCTGCTAATACGAGACTGCCTGTTGCTTCCATTACAGTTTTTGCCTTGATGATTGCATTTTCTTCAAATGTTGTTCCATCTTCCACAATGTCAACATCTACTCCGGCTTCTTTCATGGAAAGAATCTCGTAATCCAAATCTCCGAGAATTTCCCGGATTTCCTTCATTTTTCCTTCATTTCCTGTGGCAAATATCAGTTTCTTTTTCAAAATGCTGCCTCCCAAAAAACTTGTGCTCTAACATTTTCGATATCTTCATATTAAATATTTTCTGCTAAGTATTCTCGCATTAAAGTACACTTGAAAAAATACTCATACAGATTATTCTTCCGGCTGTACCATTTTCTTTCTTCTCGGTGGTTTTGGGCCTGGAAACATGAAGAAATATGTCTTCATCATTCCGTTATAAATCTTTCGGTTCTTCGCCGCTTTCTTTCCGATGTAACGCTCTGAATCTTCATAAGCAGTGATGACATACTCAGACCAGCCGTCAAG